>FUFK010042550.1_pt1 | contig 136078 bp, 142 predicted proteins | sample 1021851 | NCBI WGS metagenome assembly FUFK01 (sample SAMEA51879418, study PRJEB19060) | metagenome
GGTTCCAAATTGACCAAATGAACGAAAAAGTTCATTTTGAAATCGAAAAAAGACGAGTTCGCAAATATTTTCGTTCAAAATTTGATTTTTTCGACCAAAAACTCGGAGTGATGTCCATCAAACTTGAACGAAAATCGTTTTTGACCCCTTTTCATACCAGTGATATTGACAAAAATAAACAAAAAGAATATACTGTTGAATATAGAAATTTAACACGCTGTACGAAAACGTTCATAAATTGGGTGTTTTCAAGTGCTAAAACCCGATTTTTGGAAGGTCGACGGTGAACATTTCAGTCCTGAATATCGGACTGAATAAACATACAGCATATTTGGTCTATTTTGAATAATCATACATATTTATGAATATTCGTCGAAAACCTTTATATTACAACGGAAAGAGGACACACTCATGACAGAAATTAACACGAATTTATACGCGCAAATGCGTAGTAATTTAACCTATCCAGAATTTAAGACCTTTATGTTGACGGTTGTGCAGACGCCAGTATTAGTTGAGCTAACCGGTAAGTCACAACAATACGTCGCGCGCAAACGACGCGAACATAATGAAGAGTTTATTGAACAGCTGTTTAACGACTATCAGAAATTTTGGACAGACAACAAGACAATCGTTGAGCTATCACCTGTCATTGACGAGACAGTCCGCAATATGCAACGAGCTAGTCGAGACGCGTTCAATACTATGGAAGAAACATTGAAAGCCTTGCGTCGAAGTGAAACCGCGATGTTGCGTGAATTGCGAAAAGAAGCTGAACTTACTTTGCCAAATCCTAAGAAACCAGCAACCCCTGTAAAAGAAAAGACCGAGATTGCGCAAACACCTATTTTTAAGAACCCACTGGACGCATTTTACGAAGAGCAAGACCGAATGCGTGCTGAACAACGAAATAAAGGCTAAGTTAGCCACCCGAAAAACACCTTTTCTTCTATATAAAGAGCCGGTGTTTTTTTTTGTGTAGTTTTGTCCTTGCATTTATCCCATGACTATGTCATAATAAAATTACCGTATGGGACAAATATTCCTATATGATAACGAAACAACTAGATAAAGGATAGACTTATGTTAGAAATATTAACCACCCTGCGTGAATTGCCACGCGATTTGACTGACCCGTACGAACAGGCACGGGCGTTGGTATTCGCGTCAGGGCTAAATGCAAATGATATTATTAAGTTGAGTATCATTTCCAAGACCACGTATTACCGCATTAAGACTGGCGGTGAAGCCGAACTGCGTCAATCTAATCAACAAACGATTGCACGTCTTGCTCGGGGATATGAGGAGTTGCTCAAGCTGACTGATAAAGTAAATTAGATAGGATAAAGGAACCATGAAAGAAACCGATGAAGAACTACGCTGGCAGAACCAGCTTATAAGCTACGTGTCTAAGCGTACACAATTCTTGATGACTCAGTCAGATAAGAAGAAAATCAGTATGGCCGATTCCTATCAAATCATCAGTAACGTGCTTGATGGTAGTGCGTCATTGGGTGCTCTACCCGAAGAAGAGTGGACATCTGGTAAGAAACCAATTGAGCTTATTCGGGCGTACAACCCCGAAACTTTAACATGGGAACGCATTGACTTCCTATTGATGGGTATCTTAAACGAAACGTTTGGTATTTATAAGGAACAAGACATTACCGTGTTAGCTCAAAATATTTTCCACCGTATTCGGACAAACCCTTACCGACGCGTGCCAACGGTCTATCATGGTAGTCGGTATATCCTATTCCGTAATGGTATTTTCGATGCTAAGACGCGTCAGTTGATTCCCATCACTTATGAGACACAGGCGTTTCCAGTAGAAGATGGTAATCCTGAGAGCGAAATGATTAAATTGTTGCTCCCACAATCACAAACATTGGATATTGCCACTTCCGCAAGTGAAGTCACGTCAGAACAAGAACGACCAACACCCTTGCCGTTAGTTGGGTTTACGGATAAGCACAAGCACAATTTTGATTTGGACTTGACACTTGAAAACCCCGAATACGCTGGTTACGGTGACAGTGACACATGGACACCCGAAGGTTGGTTGTCACGCACAGCTAATTGTGACCCAGCACAAACCGAATACCTTGCGCAATTGTTAGGGGTTATGCTTGTGCCAAACCACAGTTTCAACGCGTTTATTGAAATTAACGGTGAATCAAGTGGTGGTAAGACAACCCTGATTAACATTGTCAGCGCGATTTATGGGGGAAATCCCGGTGTCTCAACTGGTTATGTGTTAGACGATTTGCGTGACCGTTTCCCGTTCCGTGGGACGATTAACCGCGATACCGTCATGGCGCACATTACGGAGATTAACGGCGCACGTTTGAATGAATCTAACATTGCCTTGATTAACTCGTTCGCTAACCAAGAAATGCAAATGCGTCAGATGAGTGATGTGTCAGTGAACTTGACACCACCACCATTGTTGGTTATGGAAGGTAAAGGCTGGGTGCTGTTTGACAGTACCAAGACCGGTGTCGCACGTCGTTTGTTACCATTGGACATTACCAAGGCGCAAACCGCACAATATCGCAACAAGCGTTATGGCAAGCTGATTTTTGAGAACACGAAAGTTTTGCAATACTTTGCCAAGCGTGCTGTATTAGCTTACGCCGATTTGATTAACGGGTCAGACAACTTCATGTTCAACCTTGACGATATGACGACTATGCCCGCCTTTGTACAGACATGGCATGCACAAGCCGTTGTCGCTGGTGACGACCAAATGGAGACTTTCTCGGAACGGATGCAAATGATTTTAACCGAAGGCTTTATTTCCGAAAACCTGCTCTATGATTTGTATCAAGAGAGTGTCCGATTTGACGACCCCGAAACCACGTTCATTCGTCACCGTCGGTCATTCAAAGACGCCTTTTTCAACCGTCCATTAGACGGACTGGTCTTTGAGCCGGTTGCTGACCCAATGCGTGTGACGAACGCTGACGATTTGGCGATTGATTTCAAGCAACTTTCAGAAACAATGCCAACACCTGATAGCTTAAAGTCATACGGCAAGTCTGCTGATTCTAAGTATAAGAACAAAAAGTGGTACAAAGTAACCACAGCCTAAAACTCTAAGGAGGGTTTTATACATAATGACAGATTCTATTCAAAAGCGCTTAGCTGATAACGGCGCACGGTTCATTCCTTTGATTGCAAACGGCAAAAAGCCGGCTAAGAAGTTCAAGGACGTGACATTCAGCATGGCTGAACTCAACGCCCACATTAAGCATGGTGGTAACATGGCCTTGCTAGTTAACCGCCAAAATAAGCCCGATTTCGTTTTCGTGGACATTGATATGTCTCACGGTGATGACGGCATGAAATCATTCTTGCAATTGTTGCATGACGCGGGGTTGGACGCCAACGAAGTGACGAAAAATACCCTAATGCAAAAGACCGCTACAAATGGTGTGCATTTGATTTACACCGCGATTGACGGGTATCACTTTAAGCAAGACATTGGTTTGTTGGACGGGGTGGACATTAAAGCATCCCCTAACAACTATATTGTCGTTGCGCCAACTAAGATTGACGGCGTTGCGTATGAATTTTTGAATGACAACGACCCACAGCCTATTCCCGAAGCCTTGGCGCAAGCTATTCAAAAGGCAATGGACAATAAGAAAAAGACACAAGCCGTCAACAGTCCTGACGTTACCAGTGGTGAAAGTCGCGTGGTTGATAACGTGCGTTATTTCTCACCCAAGGGGAGTGATTTTACGGTCGTTGACCCGTTCTACAATATTATGAACGGCTGGGGCGAGAGTGGCGGTCGCAATAACGTGGTCTTTAAATGGGCACAACGTATGCGTCGGTTGACCGATTTGGAAACAGCTTTGGCTTACGCTGACGTTGCCAATAGTAACGCGAGTGAACCTATGGACGATGACGAAATGCGTAAGACGATTGAAAGCGCCTTTGATTTTGGTGGGGCTATTCAGGTGATTGAACGCAACGGCTATCGTTTCATTCCCGTTGGTCGCCGTAGCGGTCGTGACGTTGCAGTTGTTGAATCTGTTTTCAATCGGGTGCAATCAACCCATTATGAAGATTATGATTTGGCTGACGTGTGGTTTGCAGATGTCCCAATGATGAGCCGTTTCATGGCACCTGCGCCGGGAACGATTGACGAGTATATTGCCATGCAAAGTAAGGAAGGATAACCTTTACCAATGAATTATGATTTTATCTTTTACGATATTGAGACCCTGCCGAAAGACTATTCAGTTATTTCGTATGTTGCCAAGGACAAACAATTGATTGTGTATACTGATACGGTAGCTACCTTAAATGAACGGGTATTCACTGAACGTATCATGAAACGTTTTGGGACGGACTTACCAACCACGTCGCCTTATTATGATTTGGTACGAAAAGTGAGTTATGTGAGTGGACAATCGGCTTATTATAAGATGCGTCAATGGTTGCTATTTGGCGGTCGCCAAGACGGATTGCTCCGTGGTGGTTGGAATTCAAAGCACTTCGATGTGCCCGTGCTGTTTGCCAACATTGACGGTCGTGCTCGTTCAGCGCGTCAATTAGCTGACGAAATCATTGTGCAAAAGGTACGCCCACGTGATATGACGTATAGTGACGGTTCTCGCATTCAGTATCGCGATATGCAATACGTCTTGAATGCTGATTGGGCGATTGACGTGGCAACACTGAACGAAAAGTCAGGGGACGTTGAAAATAAAGAACGAACGCCAGCTAGTTTGAAGATGGTTAGCGCTTACGCTGGTCTTGACGTGTTGGACGATGAGTTGACGCGCGTGGATTTCGATAATTGGACGGACGACTATTATGCAGGGTTGGATATTGACGCCAAAGCCAGCATTAACCCCGACATGTCATTGACTGAAATGGGCTTGGTTAACTTGCTTGAATATAACGCCCTTGACGTGATTAACACCGGTCTATTATATGATTTACCTGAATACTCATTCTCATTTAACACCAAGTCTGCTCTAATTAAGCGTTTTCATATTAACGACGCAGATTTCAAACAAGCATCGCCTAGTGATTCATCAGCTCGCATTAGTTCCCTTGCTTTGACAGGTGGCGACCGGTCAACATTTATGGACAGCCCAGCGGTATCATTCATGTTTCCAATGCCTGACGGAACCAAGATTAACCTATTGGACTACTTGCATGAAACCAAGATTATTCCACCAGTAGTTTACGACTACTATAAAGTCTTTGAAGGTCGGTCAATTAAGAGTCAAGAAGATACGCAGGCTTTGCTTGAAGAACTTGACCATGTGTTAAATCCAGAGTATGTCAAGGTTGTCAACGGTGTGGACGTGTCTGATTTACCTAAGCGTCCAGCCTATGCGTTTGACCACAAGGACAAGCACACAAACGCAACGATTACCGTACCGTATTTCGATAAGGACTTGAACCCGATTGAGAGTTATAACACGTTTAGTCGTGGTGGTAGTCACGGTGGAACAAGCTATAACGCGACTGATTTCTCATTCGACCAAGCCCGAATGTTGAAGTTTTCATTAGTTAAGGACGCTACTAAGACTAGCTATGAAGCAGTTAAATTCGATAACCAAATTATCAAGCGAACAACTGACACAACGGCATGGGCGATTGACGCCGGGTCATTTTACCCAACTTTCCTATCAAAGTTGAAGATTTACGCGACCGAAGATGGCGACCCCTATGACGATATTCGTGTGGAGCGTTTGGAGTTGAAAGCATCTTTGCCAGATAACAAGGCTGACTACACGGAACAAGACCGTGCGAACAACAAAAGCCAACTTGATTCAAAGTTGATTTTGAACTCGGTTTCCGGTGCGTCAAACACCATGTCACGCTTTGCTTTGTTGCCATTGGACAACTCAATTTTGTCAATGCGTTTGATGGGTAACTTGTTTATTTATATGATTGCGACTAATTTTGTTCGTCGTCTTGGTGCGCACGTGGTGTCAACCAACACTGATGGTATTGAAATCACGTTTGACCATTTGGACGTTGAGCCCAGCAAGGAACAAATCTTTGCGCTGGCGGACGAGCTAAGCGAAAAGTGGGGGTTTGAACTTGAACCTGAACGTTTGGCACGATTTGTGGCCAAGGACAGTAACAATCGTATTGAGTGGCACGACAAGCCAATTGCCAAGGGTTCGACTGAAACCCGGCGTGTGATTAACAAGGTTGGTGGTAAGCTCGGTAAGGGCTTTAACCCCGATTACATTAACGGCGGTGCCAATCGCATTAACCTTGACAGTAAGCTAGACCACCCACAAGTGACAGATTTGGCCGTGTTAGCTTACATTAGCGCACACCCTGATTATTTGTCACCTGAAAATAAGGTCTTAAAGCCTTTGCCTGCTAATACCCGACGCGAAGCCATTAAGGGTACACCCGAAGTCATGGCATGGCTAGAAGATTGGTTGCATACGTATGCTAACGGTGAGTATTATGGTGTGGCATTCAACCCACAAGATTGGACATTGTTCACTAAGGGAACTCGCGCACGTAAATTCTACCTTGACGGCAACATGTTGCAAGATAACAACCGTTACATTTATGTTGCTGATGGTCAAACGATTACCAGCACATTGAGCGGTAAGCCAACCAAGATTACTAGTTGGACGAGCGACAAGGTAAAAGTCATTAACACATGGCAAGATTTGCAAGATGTGACGCCTGACGAGTTAGACATGAAGCCTTATGCTGAATGGGCGTACAACACGTTGTTGACATGGGTGGACGTGTCACAAACTAAGACGGACAAGCAATTGTTAGCGCCTAAAAAGAAAGCTGATGAACAGGACTTGACCCCTGTGACCCAGATTGATTTATTCGACATTGCTAACGATAATCCATTAGCCCAATTTATGTCATAACAAAAAAACACCCGCTCAATCGAGTAGGTGTTTTTTTTGTCAGGTGTTAAATTTCGTAAGCGGTCTCTTCCCAGTCAGGGAAGAATGTTTCCACAAATTCGTCAGGTTCACGGCCAAACAAGTCACGGTAGTCACGAATGTTTGACCGGATAGCTTGTTCCCAGAACCCGTCTGATGCGTCTGAGAAAGGCGCTGTGTTTTTCAACTGCAACACCATTTCTTCATAGCCATAATCATACGCGTCATCTTCGCTAAATTCACGTTCGAGTTCAGTGCGAACATCATCGTACGTTAAGAACTCGGTTGTAAATTCTGCCACGACTTCGGTCGGGTCGCCTAGCTCACTGTCTAATGCGTATCCCTCAAGTTCGTCGTTCAACGTATCAAGTTGCAAATTAGCCACCTTGGCCGGAAAGTCAATGTCGTATTTGGGTGGTAGTCCTAAATCACGTGACATATCTTCCCAAACGTCGGCAAATGTGTCTTGGGTGTGTTGTACAAGCATGTCGCGCATAACGGCCTTGTTCGCAGTGTATTGTTGTTGTTCCATTAGTCAGTTACCTCGTAAGCACTTTCTTGAATATACTCTTCATCGTCAATGTGCTGATAAATATTGCGGTCGTTGAACATGATTTTGGTAACCGTGGCGCGGTCACGCAATTGTTCGAGTAACGCATCTGCGACTAGTTCATCAATCAACGGTTTGATTGTTGACGTCACAATTTCAACCAGTTCACTTTCAGGATAAACCTCGAAGATAGCCTTATCCATCGTCACATTGTCAGCTTCAATCACGTCGGTAACAGCCGTAAACGTATCGCTATCTGATAAATCATTGGCAATCTTTTGCACGTCGGTTGTAACTTGTGCTTGCAATGACAACGGGATATTAGGAAAGGCAATGTCATAAGCATTCCAAACTAGTGTTTGCATCATATTGATGAAATACTCAAATTGCTTAGCTTGACGCGCATTTTCATTTTCTGTCCCACTTTCCATGGCAAAACTCATAATGCGGTCAATCAGCAAACGGTTATCAGCTGAGTAGTAGTTCTTGGCTTCGGTGAAATCAGTTATGTCGCCCAGTTCGTCAGAAAAGCGTTCAATTGCTTGTTCAATACGCTGTGGGTCAGCATACATCTTATTTTCACGGTCAGCTAAGGTTTCAGCTAGTGCGTCAACGTCAGCCGTTTCTAGTCGCTTAATCACCGCTTTAATCAACTTGTTGGTGATACCGTTCTCAGGCATTTCCGCAAATTGGGTCGCGTTGATTTCGCCGTCAGCATATGCGCGCACTGCATCTAAACTTAAATTAGTTTGTGGGACTTCGGTTGACGTTAAACCGATGTCAGACCAGATTTTAGCAACCGTGCTGGCAGGATTAAACTGTTCGTAATCGGCAAATTTATCGCTGGCATCGGCCATAAACGTTGCTAAACGCTTGCGCATATCAGCTCGCACTTTAAACGCCAAGTCATCTAAGATAGCGTCGGTTTCGTCACCTTCTAAAATGAAACTGTGGTTCATTTCGGATTGGGCGACTGCCAGTTGCACGAGATATGTTTTAACATCAGTAAACGCCTGCTTAAACTTAGCGCCGGCAACAGCCTTAGACCCAGATACACGAGCTGTGACCGTATAGACCACCCGTGCACGGCGTTGTTTAGCCGTTTGAATGACAGTTACATCACCGGGACGAATTGTTAAGTTGTAATCAATTCCGGCGGTTGTCCCATCCTTAGACAAGAACAAAGGTGCCGTCACATGACGAACGGCGTCTTGGAGCCGGGTGCTGTCATCGGCTGTTGCAAGTAATTCTTGCACTGTTTTATCATCAACTAAACCTAACGCATTTTTCGCAACGGCAATTCGCTCGTCGTTGCTTAATTCATTGAATTGTAGTTCCCGGGTGAAACGGGCAAGCGTTTGCTTGACAAGTGATGCGTCATAGAACGCAATCATATCAGCCAAGGCTAAGTCGTTAACGACTAATGGTAAGTGACTACGAATGTAGTCGTAATCGTTGCTCATGGTCATTTCATTGGGGTCAATTGCCACTTCAGCGTGCGAAGCATCACCTTCAAGTTGCAACATGCCAATTTTACCATTGCTGTATACTGACCCAGCAAATCCTGAAACGCCAAAAATTTGAGCGACGCGAACATTGTCGGTTGCCACAACGTGACGAACCCGACCAAGTTCTTTCTTGTGTGAAACTTCACCAGTATAGATAGCCATTTTGCTACTGCCTTCATTTGAAATTTCCTGTAATTAACGTGTACGTATGCTGTTTGAACAGCTCCCCCATACACAACAGGTTGATTTAATTATATCAGAAATAATGGCCTAGTGAAAGACGTCTTGTTCAGGGTCAAAATACCAAACGTACGTCCATCGGTCGTCCACCCATTCTTTTTGGTGTAATAATTTCCACCGTGCATTGTAAATGAGGTAGCGTAAGTGTAAGCCGTCTGACGCTTGGTATACTTGGGCTATCCAAATGATGTCTTGAGTCTTTGATAATTCAAGCATTTCTTGTTCAAATTGGTTCATCGGGTTCATATTCAACCAGCCATCATACTCAATCAATAGTCCTTTGTGGTTTTCAATCCCCGTGGTTTGCGCTGAAATTAAGTGTGTCCGGTGGGTAGTTTTTGCGCCGTCCATTTTAGGAATTTGACTGTTCGGATTAGGTCGTTTATTGAAATCAGCGACAATGTAACTCGCCTGTGCTTGGCGAATTTCAGATGTTTTACTAACCTTTACTGTGGGAAAAGTTCCCATGTTACCACCATTTTTCTTTAACCACGCTTGTTTGAATTTAGCAGGGGTGTTAACACCAGACGCAATTAGGTCGAGCAACGACCGGTTAAATCGTTGTCCTTGGCCTTTTTGAATATATATCATTGCAACATGCCATCTGCTCGTGTGTTGCCAGACGGCTGAACCTTTCGGGACGGATGACAAGGTTTTCTTCATATTTTTGACGTTATTTAATGGTCGTGACCGAGCTTCATATACTTCTGTTGCGAGACCATTTTTAACGGACGCTAACGTCTCATTGAAACGTTCAAGCGCCCACTCGTAATTATATTTTTTCAAGGTTTACACCGCTTTCAGTAAGATTATGTTATACTGATTGTACCGCAATTTGAAAGGAAAATACAGTGTATGACCCAGTTTAAGCTATTTACCAGTGTCGGTTTCATCACGTTCACTATTGCTAATTTGTTGTTGTGGGAAAACGTTTTCATTACGTTCAGTTGGCTGACGTTAATCGCGATGACTGTTATGACAGCAATTAGCTATGTCATGATTCAGGTGAGCTTGCTTACACCGCAATCCGACGTAGATAATTTGGCATGGTTTGCTTTTCTGAACAGCGTTTTATTGTCAGTCGGTTTTAGTTTAGGGCTTATCCCCGGCGTTTATTATTTGAGCCGATATAGTCAAAGCACGTGGTCACAATATCAACACGGCCGGCACTACGGCACAATCAAGCTATTGCGATATACGGGTAAACGAACACGTGACGCATCGCTTTATTATGCCTTGCAATTTATCCAGTTATTATTGATTGAGATTGCCGTATTTCTAATATTTTCACTTGTTCCTGTCATAACGGGACACTGGGTGTTGGCTTGGTTGCTTGCAACACCAGTTGGCTACTATGGCTTATACTATACAGTGCGTGAAACTTATCTAGCATGGCAAGACTTTGAGCGAGTGCAATAAAAAAACACCACTTATAAACGTGGTGTTTTTTTGTGTTAGAAATTAAGACGCGATAGCCTTTTTCGCACCGTCTCGCCAAACCGAGAACCAGCGACCATATACGGCGTTTGCGGTAAACATGATTGATGAGACAAGCATTGGCAATGACGCACCCGATGGATTAGCTTGCAACATGCTGAACCACAACACTAGGTTGAAGATATTTGACAACATCCACAAGTCATACGTGTTCGTATAGAAACGGAAGTTAAGATATGACGCAAGAGCTCCGATTGACAATACAGCTGAGTCCCACAAAGGGCTCGCGTCCTTCAAATAAACAAATAGTGGGTACAAGACAACGAGCCAAATAGCGACCGTCACCGCAATGTGAGCAAGAGCTTGATAACCCTTGAAACGGTGTGGGTTACGAACAGCGTAAATACCGCTCGCCACGATTGCACTACCAACGGCTGACCATTGAACAACTGGAATCGTAATCTTTTGGAAGATGACAAAAGCAATCGTTGCAAAGATAGCAATCACTAGCCAACCGTCACCATTTAGCACGTGGGCTTTCTTTCGTAAATCGTCAGACCATGTGCGCCAGCGACGCATTAGCGGAATGTCAATTAGTAGTAAGAAGATAATTTGGTCGATAGCCGTTGCGTAAAGGTGATTTTTCAAAGCCACGGCGACAAGCAAGAACACGCTAATTGCGCCGACCAACCCGTTAATAGCGAAACCTGAACTCATACTGGTGACACATAGTAGACTGATAACCGTGGCGAAAAATGTGACCGTTTCGTCAAATGTATGCGCACCGCTTAGCCATAGTGAGAGCTGAAACCCAGCGCCTAAGCCAAATAGCATAACCATAGGTTTGGCCATTTGGCTCAATTCGTTGACAATCCAGTGCCAATACTGTGAAATGATACCTGATGATTTTGTTTGTGGGACTTCCATTTGTCAACACACCCCTTTTAAATAATTTACTCCATTAAATATACCTGATAAAGTCATTAAGAAACAGTCTTGACTTTTAAAGATTAAGATAGATGAAAGGTTCTAACAAGTTAGAAATAACAAGACTTTTCAGCACAAGCGTCCCTATCTGTGGTATACTTATTTCAGATAATTTTAAACGAAAGAGGGACGTAATGTTGATTACTTTAGCAGGCATGATTGGTGTAGGAAAGTCAAGTCTATCGAAAATGACGGGAGAGTTGTTGTCAACGCCCGTTGAATACGAACCCGTTGTGGACAACCCAGTGTTGCCACTCTACTATGCAGACCCCAAGCAATACGCATTTCTATTGCAAATTTACTTTTTGAATATGCGCTTTGATATGATTAAGCGCGCTATGTATATAAAGAATGGGGTACTTGACCGTTCGATTTATGAAGACGCTTTATTTACGCGCCAAAACTATTTGGACGGTAATTTACAAGAGGCCGAATTAGCGACATATAATCATTTATTGCGAAATATGTTGCAAGAAATTGAGACTTTGCCAAAGAAGGCACCGGATTTGATGATTTACTTAAAGGCTGATTTCGAGACGGTGATTACCCAAATTAAGCGCCGTGGACGCCCTTACGAGCAAGGGACGGATAAATATGATTACTACCGTGCCTTACTTGACCGATATGACGAATTTGAGCTTGAATATGACGCCAGCCCAATGTTAGTTGTTGACACGGTAGACCTTGATTTTGTCAACAATAAACATGATTACCAAACAATCATGTTACAAATTATCAAAGCCTTGCATACCGTAGGCACTTTAACTGACGAGCAAAGTCAACATTATCATGACGTTGTTGACCCAGAACGTAACATGAATGACGTTAAAATCACCATGCGTGACAACCGTAAACGATAAACCTGAACGACCAGCGATGGTCGTTTTTAGTTTGCGTTGATGTAACGAACATGTTATACTGGTTGTAAACTAACAATAGAAGGTAAATATTTAATGGTAGATATTACATATTATTATGGTGTCATGGGTGCCGGCAAATCCGAAGAACTCTTGCGTAAGCGCTATGAATACCAAACACGCGACTTTGACGCCATGGTATTGACGGTTGAACCCGGCGTACGCCCACCGTTCATCGGCGAAGTGCTATCGCGAACCGGTGAATCAGCTACGGCTATGGTGATTAACAGTGAACCTGATTGGGTACAACTGTTAACGCACCGCCACGCTGACGTGTTATTGATTGACGAAGCCCAGTTTTTGTCACCAGACGCGGTCATTGCTTTGGTGGATTATGCCGACGCACACAACTTACCAATTAAAGCATTTGGGTTGAAAGCTGACGCGTTTAATCGTTGGTTCCCCGGTTCATCAGAATGGTTTATTCATGCTAATCAACTACATGAGATTGAAACTATGTGCAAGTATTGCAACAATAAAGCTGTCATGAACTTACGGTTGACCGATGATGACGAGCAAATCCTATTAACCAAGTCTGTCTATACGGCGGTTTGTCGTGAACACCACAAGGGGGTGTCTGATGGTCGCCACTAATATAGAAGAAATCAGTCAGTTCTTTCATCAACAATTCGCTGAAAACCGTGGACTGACAACGGAACAGCTCACGGAAATGACGCACCCAAAAATGGCACAATTGCATGATTTTGGGTTAGCTGAAAATGCAGACGCATTTGTTCAGTATCTACATACGCATTCAGATAAGGAAATCACGATTTTTGGTGATTATGATGCCGACGGCGTGTTGGCAACGACGGTAGCCTACCATGGGTTGAAGCTATTAGGGATTGGCTCAAAGGTCAATGTTCACGTACCAACTCGTGCTGACGGTTATGGAATTTCGCCAAGCGCTGTGGACAAGCTCGTCACAAAATTCCCAACAACAGAAACCATTTTGACGGTTGACAACGGTGTCGTTGGGTTTGACGGTGTGGCTCATGCAAAGTCATTGGGACTGGATGTCGTCGTATCAGACCACCACTTAGGCACGGATGTTGATACCGAAGCGGATGTTGTCGTGGACATTAACCGGCCGAGCGACCACTACCCATTTAAAGGACTAAGCGGTACGGGTGTGATTTTCAAATTGTGGGTATTATACGCCCAACGATACAACCCTGAAAAGTTGCCAGCGGTTTATCAATTGATGGACTTAGTCGGTGTGAGTGTTGTGTCCGACGTTATGCCGGTTTTAGACGAAAATCGGGTATTCTTAACGTCAGCGTTGCGGTCAATTCAACATGATAAGCGACCTCAGTGGACAGCGTTAAAACATGTTTTAGAAGCACACCGCATGCGTGTCCCTGACGTGATTGACGAGACATTTATTGGGTTTACATTAGCACCGATTATCAATTCTGCTAATCGTGTGACGGATTCACCAGCGTACGCCTATCGCGTGTTTATGACGCAACAACCGTTGTTCATGGACGATTATTGGACTGAATTGGTCGCGCTCAATAACCAGCGCAAAGACGACGTCAATGCAATCACAAAGACCTTGACCGAGCAAGTTTATGCAACTGATGAAAAGATACCGGACGCTTTGGTTGTTGTGGCCGACATGCGATTGGGTTACATGGGGCTGATTGCTAATAGTTTGATGACCGAGTTCAATGTACCAGTTATCGTTGCAAGTGAAACACACGATGGTATTGCTCATGGTAGCGCCCGCAGTTTTGAACCCTATCATTTGGTAAACGCACTAAAAGACGCGCCCCACGTACTCACGGTTGGGGGACACGCCCAAGCCGGTGGTGTATCGTTTAAGGTTGCTGACCGAGCTGACGTCGAGCGTGAGTTTGCCGAAGCGGTTCATGCGCAAGCCGAGCAAAACAAAGTTACCGAAACCCAAGTTGTGAGTGATATTACCTTGCGGTTCGACACGACCCAGAACGCATGGACGTGGCAGAATAAGATTGTCCCATTAGACGTTATTGTAGAACTGGTAGCCGAACTAGCTATGTATCGACCTTACGGTCAGAGTTTTCCTGAACCAGTTATCGTATTAGAAAACGTCAGAGTTGATGATTACTTTGCCATGTCGCAAGGTTTGCACAGTAAATTCACGACTGGCGGTATTGCGTTCATTAAATGGCGTGACAACGGTGCGTTGGAGAAGCGCATTGGTGAGACCATGACCATTGTGGGTCAGTTGAGTTTGAACGAATTTCGGGGCAATGTGACACCACAAGTTATCCTAAAATAGCTTGAAATAAGATAACATATATGTTATACTAATTAAGTATTATAAAACAAAGGGGTTTGTATTTATGATTAACTTAATTGGTGGTATCACTTGCTTGGTATTTGGCGTAGTTGTATTATTGACAGCCATGCACCGAGATTTACAAGTCACCCAACATGGTACACAAGACCGTGTCACGCATCAGTACGCCACGGGCGCTATTTTGATGATTGCGAGCTTGTTTATTATGTAAGCACACAGCTCGCCGTAACTGGCGGGCTTTTCTTTTTAGAAAGTAGGACGGATTATGAAAGAAGGATTCATAACGGTTACAATTAACGGTGCGTCTAAATGGTCAGTTTTTGTGACAACAGCGCTCAATGTATTGGTCATGATGTGGTTACTGGCGGACATGACGCTGACGATTTCAAAGTTGTCCGCACAGGACTGGGCATGGAACCACCTGACGTACATGCCGTATGTTACCCTTGCTGGGCTGACCGTGGCATTCATTTATGTGTTGGCACAAACATTGGCGCAGATGTACGCGTTTAGCCAAATAAACTTGTTTACGGTTATCTTAGCGACGATTAGTATGCCGGCGATTATCAGTGTCTTGTGGTTCGCTGATAAATTCATGACAAAATGAGTTGACAGGTAATAACATACGTGTTAGACTATTAGTATATTAAAAGAAAAGAGATATACTAATGGCTAAACTAACACCTCTAACAGACGCAGAGAAGCGTCAACTATTGTCACTCCTATCAAATAACGTGGCGATGGGTCGATTTGAAGGACTATCACAATATGGATTGAAATTCAATCGCACAACGTTTTCACGTAAGCAAATCTTGAAGTTCAACGCTGACGTTAACTACATGTCAGAGCAAGATATGTTGACCTTGCTTGATGAAAACGCCGAAGGTAATCGTCAACGAATGCGTGAACACGGACGTCAACAAAACAAGGCGATTTTCCAAATGTCCCGTGTGCGCCAAGCGTATACTAAGGCGCATGAATTTGACCGCTTTGGCATTGGAAATTAGTTGTTGACAGGTCTTAACACACATGTTATACTGTTTGTGTTAGGTTAAGAACGCGAAATGACAAATTGTCATTTCATTTATGGACATGTGGGCGAGTCAGGTTTATGCCAGCACCCTGCTAAGGTGTCAATCGGAGCAATTCGGTTCGTGGGTTCAAATCCCACCGTGTCCGTTGAAAAAGAAATTTTTCAAAACAGTTGACATACAATAACAAGTATGTTAGAGTATAACTATACTAAACGAAAGGAAGCCAGCGACATGTCAATTAAGTTATTCTTGGACATTATCCATATCGGGCTAACCGGTACACCAACACGTGTTGAGAAAAAGCGTCCTGTCCGTCAAACGGTTCAGGTAACGCCTACACAACAGACTGCAAAGCCAGTTGTTGAAGTTGACCCTACGGCAAACATTGACATACGTCCATTCAACTATTGGGTTGATGATGTCATGCGAGCAGAAGATTTTGCACAGGCTAATTCATACGCCCTTGAACGTGAATTGGAGCGCGCTGGTTTCCCTGTCCATTCAGAACATAGCACGAGCACACACATGTGGTTTGTCGGTGCTAATAACACACCAAACGTCGACATGCAAATTAGCAACTCGGGTTGGGTGACCGCAAACGGTCGTTCCGTTACTCGCGGACAAGATTTGCTGGATGTATTCATTGATGAAATCAAGCGTTAAACACCGCGTGCCCTTTGACTTGGGTGACTATGCTATGGTTGGTTTGTTCTTAGTCGTAGTCTTGCTATCTAGTTTGTTAATTATCACGGAATCGAGCCGTGCATCCCGCGCTAACATGGCGTGGCAACAAACGCAAAACCAGCTAGATGACGTCACACAACGCAATACCACTTTGCATGAAGAAGCAACACGTCTGTCAAGCCCAGAACGTTTACAAGCTATCGCTGATAAGCACGGGTTGACCTACAACAAAGACAATATTAAGAACGTCAAATAGATTAGTTTTCCACTAATCAGAAAGGACTATTTATAATAAGTGCAAGACCTTATCCACGTTAAAAGATGAGCAAAATTTATTTCTTTTATATATTTAAGACTTAAATTCAGGAGACTACCATTATGGCAGGATTAGATTTGTTTCAACAAGACGTTAACACTGGTGCATCACGTTTGAGCGTGCGCCCTATTCAAGAAATGGCAATCATCAAGCACGACGCCCGTTCAGGTGCGTTGTCAGTGATTGTGCCGGACAATGACCCTAACGACAACACGTCACAAGGTTCAATTGTTGATGTTAAGAAGTTGGAGTTTGTGCCTATCACACGTACGTTGATTGCCAAGGGTGAAAACATTGGGTCTAACGTCACGATTGCTGGACACTTTGACATTTATTCATACGTCAAGAACACGTCAGTGTCATTGGGACTATTTGGTCGTCAATCAATGTACGACGGTACTGACAAGCGTGCGTCTGTTCAAAACCGATTGTATGGTTTGATTCGTACGGTTGACGGTGAACCTGTCGCCAAGTTGGGTGAAGATAACGCCTTGGCACAAAAGTTTGGGTCAAACCCAGTCCCTGCATTCTTTGACTTGAACCACACCAAGTTCCAAGCCCTTGAAGCAGTGACCGATGTGAACAAGCCTATGTACTTGACGATTTCAGGTGGTAAGGGAACTAAGACTAACCCATTGTCTTACAAGACGTCTTACGCCACGAACTACAAGCCTAAGTTTGAAGCTAAGGATATGCCAGCCGAAGCCCAAGAGAAGATGGCTGAATTTGCAAGTGACTTTGTGTCAGAGACATCAAAGTGGGTTGAAAATGTCCGTGCTAACGACGCATTCTTGTCACTATTGGCTGAAAACGAGTTGGTTATGCCTGACGTGGTAAACACGTTGAACAACTCATTCTCAATCGGCACGGTTGAACAATTTGAAGCTAAGGCTGAAAAGTTGGGTGACGGTGATGTGGAAGCCGGTACAGCTATTTTGGTCAAGAAGGTATTGGCTAAGATTGGTAGTGACGCTGGTGAATTTGAGTCTGACACAGACGAAGAAACTGGTTTTGTAGGCGACAAGCCAGCAACGGAAGCAACTGATAACCCATTTAAGGGTGGCGCAGAAGTTGACGTAGCTGACGACGATTTGCCATTCTAATAACGACACAGGGGTGAAAGTCCCCTGATACATATGACATGTGCGTTCTATCATTAACCTAACAAACATAACATACTAAATGATAAAGAGGACTTACACATGATTAACCAAGACGAACTGATGGCATGGGCAAAGCGCCGTGCAAACCAAGACGTTGTTATTGAGACTGTCGATAACGATTCCGACCAACTTGCAACATTGTTGAACGACAACCTGCCACACTTGGTAGCATTACCAATTGGGCAAGACCAAAATCTAGCTTTGTGGCGTGATTTTGTTGGTGAGACAAACACAAACATCTATTATGATTTTGACGAAGCAACAGCCTATGTTTACTTTAATGTGACGTCAGTTGCGACTGCTGATTTGCTTGACGCTAGTGAATCCATTTCAAAGTTACTTGAAACAACGGACTTTACGCAAAAGTCATTAGCCGAAGAATTAGGCGTTAACGAAATGACGATTAGTCGAAACAAGTCACGTCGCCGTAGTGAACACTATGACGCACGCCTAGATTTGAACTTGCGTATTCACCGCTTGCTACAACGTGCGCACCGTCGTTTCTAATATGGCAAATGAAAAGCAAACTGCCGAACGGGCGGTTTTAAAATGGTTTGAGACTGAACCCCGTATTTGGTATTTCAAAGAACACGGCGACCGATATAGCAAGAATGGTGTGCCTGATTTCGTAGCATCTATTGACGGTGTTTTTACGGGTATTGAAGCCAAAGCGGGTAATGGTCATAAGTTATCGGTTGTGCAATTATTTAATGGGTTGAAACTGATGGCGTCAGGGGGACGATTTATCGTCGCTTATCCTGATTTCAAGGGCATTCCGAGTCATTATTTGAAATTACAAGACTTTGGTCTAGCGTTTGATGATTTTATTGGCATTGATAAACCCTTATCATTAGGGCAAGATAAGTACATGAATTTGTCGAAATTGTCTAAAATCATATCAGAACAGGGAAAATCAGTTACATTTAAGTGAAAACCTTGCGCAGTATACCTTATCATGTTATAGTTATTGCATAAACTAATTCAGAAAAATATACGAGGTAATTACATTATGACAAAGTCAGTAGCAAATAAGGCACAAATCGTTGACGCTGTTCGTTCAGCATCAGGTAAGACATTGAAGGAATCACGTGAAGTCGTTGACTTGGTATTGTCAGCTATCCACGGAGAATTGGCTGATAACAAGTCAGTTCGTTTGATGAACTTTGGAACGTTCGATTTGGTTGACCGTGCAGAGCGTGCTGGTCGCAACCCACAAACGGGTGAGGCTTTGACTATCCCTGCTAAGACGGTTGTTCGTTTCCGTCCCGGCCGTGCATTGAAGCAAGACACAGCCAAGTAATTAAATACAAGTATAAAGACCGATTATCTATATAGTCGGTCTTTTAATTTGCCCAGAAATCTGATACAATAACTGTTATAGACTGTATTTTGAAAGGAATTGCCTATGGCGTTATTAGAAGATGTATACGAGTTATTCGATACGCTCGACGTTGGGGTACAACAGTTAAACGGTAGTACAACACTATCAGAGTATCAACAGCATGCGACCACGTTGCTATCTCGATTAGACACGTCAGTTGATTGGGGTAACAGTCAAGAATTGGTTGATGCGTTAATTGAACAGGTATCTTTGATTCGTTTTGCTGATGACCCAGTTACACAAGAGATTGGCGTCGAAGCGTTTAATGACTTGACTGAGAAATTAAGTGAATATTTTGAGACCCATTGGTGGCAGTTTGGCGCGAGTGAAAAACGTGACCCGATTGATACTGTCCCTACGGTTTCTTATTTAGAAAGGTTTGACTGATGAATTTAAAACAAGAATTTGAGACGTTTAAGCAGAACGTTCTTTACTTATACACGACGACAGATGATATTGGTCGTCGAACCCGCCGTGGTATTTTGTATGGCATGGCCGGAATTGTTGTTTTGGGCAGTGGGACGGGCGTAATTATGTCTCAACAGAACGCCAGTGCTAATACATATGAACACATTCAAGTCTCATATGCGACAGCAATGGCCGAACTTAAAGACGCTAAAAAGCAAGGCCAAGACGTCACGCTGATTTTACACCGTACTGGTTGCACGGCTTGCGAAAGTGTGGAGACGTTGGTTTCATCACGCGTGAATAAGCTCGAAAAAGAGAACCACAATCACCGTTATATTACAATTGATTTGGTAAAGCTAAATGCCAAGCAAACTAAGGAATTAGCAGATATGATACCGTCAGTAACCATTGACGGGCAAATTCCATCCCCTGCGATTGTTGACTTGACCTTGTCGTCAGATAGTAACCAATACGTTGTATCAGACCAATCAGTTGGCGCTAAGCCTGACACGATTAAGTCAGTTTTGAATTAAGGGGTGGTTATATGATGATAGTACAATTATTGGCTGACGCCTTATTAGTCGCCATGTTGATTGCGGTTGTTCAAATTGCCTACAACACGATTTTATACGGACAGACAAAGTCAGTAAAAGCAATCTTAATGTTTGGTGCCATTGTGTTGGCATCACTGGTTGTTTTAATTGCTGGCTTAATCGGGATTGCGAAACTGACAGCTGTCCCCGTGCTAGGTGGGTTGATTGGTAGCCTTAACTTAATTGGCGCATTATTCTGGTCATATATTCAACCGGTGCGTTATGGTTTGTTAGCATGGTTCTTAGCTATCCCGGCATTGGCTTTTGTAGTATTGACGGTGCAAGCGGGTATTCGATACCGACGCAAGAAGTTACAATTTGAAGAAAACGCTCGTAAAAAGGAAGCCGAGCAACGCAAAACACAAGCGAATGAACAGCCCGTTGNTGATGAAGCAGAAGCGGAACCAGAAGAAGCACCAGTTTTGCCAGCATTGGACTTGTCTGTTGAGCCAGATGACGAACCCGATGATAAGCCGGCAGTGACGCGTCCAGTGTTTGATTTATCAGCACCAGCGCCGGATGAATTTAACCTTGACGTTCAGAGCGCACAGGAAACGGCGATTGACGTGACGACACAAGCTACTATCCGTGCGTTGAAGCAACAATCAATCGCACAAGGTTTGCTTGTTGACACATCACAATCAGGTCGCTACCAGTTCGTTTACGGTGACGGTAAGTCTTACAAACAAGCCGAAGCCTTGTTTAAGAAGAACCATCTTGACACAAGTGAATTGTTAGCCCGTCCAGCATACGTGGTCGTGACCAAGTCACAAGTGACGAGCAAGTCACTAACGACGCTGTTAACGGAGGTGCCAGCCTAATATGTCACAATTATATGATTTTCTATTTCATTGGGTCTTGCCGTTTTCACTAGCGGTTGGCCTGTTCTTCATGTTCGTTAAACGAACCGATAAGTTATACCGAGAATTGAACCTTGACCGTATTTGGGTCACGTTTGTTAAAATTGGGATTGGCTTGTCTGTCCTTGTGCTGATTTGGTACATTTTGACAACGACAGGTGTTGTTGCCAACGTGCAAAAGTATGCCAACCAAGCCTTAGTATTAGCGCAAGACACCAACTTTGTCATGATGTTGTGGCAAAAGTTCTTGTATTACTTGGCAAAGGTATTCAGTTTCCTTGCCTTTTGGACACCAATTTACGTGCGAGCATTGGTCGTAGTCGGTGTTATTGGCACGTATATTCAACTGAAAGCCTTGATTTGGCGTATTGATTTCTTATATGCCGTCAACGTGATTGTGCCAACATGGGCATTGTTCCCATTCCTAGCGTTGAAGTATTTCCGTGGGTATACAACACCATTCTTTGATTTTAGAGAGCAACGATTGTTGCGTTATAAGATTAAAGAAAATGCCAACGATGGCTGGAAATATGCTCGTCAAGGTAAAGACGATAAGGGAAACAAGTTTGAGAATGGTGTCGGTGGTAGTGTACAAACCGCTAAGATTCAAAACGCTGACTTGTCTATCTACCAAACAAACGCGACGGTAGTGACAAAGTACGACAGCACGGCGGGACAAGTTATGCGTGTAGCAACGATTACGGTTCGTAATACGCGTGAAACTGAAACTGATAAGTTGTTGGAAACCGCCTTAAACGGACTTGGTCAACGATTAGTCGCACCAAGTATTCGTTTCCAAGATAGCCCGGTGTTGAACGTTGAGCGTGGTGGTTATGTCTTTGATAGTCGTGTCCCATATAATGCGGGTGACAACCTTGGGTCATGGCGGTCAATCTTCGTCAATCCGTTCGTTATTCACGGAGAAGATTTTGACGAATATGAGCAACCCCACCGTCGTCCACTCGCTAATTTTGCGGGGGTTATGTACGGTATGTTCCGTTATATCTCAGCCTTGTCACCCGTAGCAATCGCTAATCGTATTCAACGCCGTGCCGAACGACTTTATTCAATTGACACGTCATTGGACAAGGCTAAGGTTAAGGCACAACAAAACCTTGACTTGGACGCCGTACCCGTTCCAAAGGGTATCGCAGAGTTACGTAAGAAAGCCTTACAAGTTGCAAACGCCCGTGTATCAGACGTTACGAGTGCGTTGAACGCCAATAAGATTCGTGGAACGTTTAGCGAAGTGGTTGTTGGTGGAAACACCGCTGTTTACCGATATGCTTTGCCTGCGTCAGCTGATTTGCCAACTGACTTTGGTAAAGTGCAAGAATCAGTGTCTAACATTTTGAAAGTGAATGACATTCCAACGATTCGTGTCGCCGCAGGTATGCTTGAATTAACCATGGTGAACGGTGTATCAATTCCGGTTGATTTCCGTGAGATGATTGAAACTCGTAAGCAAGGTATGCCCGGTATTATTTCGGGCATGGCTGGTGTTGACGCGTTGGGAAACAACATTTACATTGAATTGGGTGATAAAAACCCCCACGGTATGTTATTCGGTAAGACTGGTACTGGTAAGACCGTTACGATTATGACGATTTTGTATTCAATTATGGACGCAGTTGACCCAAGCATGTTACGTATTGCCTATGTCGACGGTAAAGGTAACTCATTTGAGTTTATGCGTACGGACGGTGACGCCAAGACGCCGAACCCATTTACGTATGCACAACCCGCTGACGCGTCAGGTGATATTGAATATGCCCGTGCGTTGATTAAGCACATGGAAAAGACCACGCGTGAGCGTATTGAGTTGTTCAAGCAAGCTAACGTCACAAAGTTGGCTGACTACAACAAGAAGTTCCCCGACAAGAAGTTGCCTGAAATCCTGTTCGTTGTCGACGAGTTCTCGGCGATTACACAGCAGGACAAGAATTTGAAGGCGTCTGAATTGGCTGAAAAGGGTACGATTGATACTTTTGAATACATTGCGAAAATGTCACGTTCAGTAGGTATCAGAATGCTGTTAGCAAACCAATCAGCTAGAAAGGAATTGGTGCCCGGTAAAATTTCAGCCAACGTGACCGGTCGTGTCAGTCTAGGTGTGGCCGAACCAATTGAGTCTGAAATTGCCTTGCCTGACGCCAAGATTGCGGTTCACTTGATTTCACAACCCGGTGAATTTTACTCAATTTTCAATGGTGTGCGTAATCCCGAACACGGTAACTCACCATATTTGCCCGATGACGTCATGTTTGCCTTGAACGCGTCATTGGAGAAGAAGTTTGGTCACATTGACTATATGGTCACGCGTGATGAAGTCATGGGTAGTGCCGGTGATAATGCGTCTGCTGAACCGGCTATGCCTAATCCTGAACCAACGCAAGACACCAAGTTCAACGATTTGGTTGCCACAATCAAGAAGTACCCTGAATGGGCTGTTGCCAATAAAAACAGTCCCGTTATCACAGGTAATAAAGAGTTGCAAGCATTTGCACAAGATGAAAAGCGTAAGCGTATGTATGACATGCGTGTAAAACGTTTGAATGACGCCCTTGCCTTAGCAGAAGAGACCGCAAGCGCGCCGTCAGTTGTCCCTGATACGCGTAAAACCGTTGGGTCAGCCGTCGCAAACATTGCGCGTGGGACTGACCGTGGCACAATTTAATCTTGAAACTAGCACCTGACTTGATGTCGGGTGCTTTTTCATTTGACAAAATCAGCCTAAAAGTCTATACTGGTAAGTAAATCAGAAAGGGCAAAACATATGTCAGACAAGCAATTGAAAGAAACACCATTGGCTAAAAAGCGACGAGAAAATGCGCAAAAGACGCCTTTGATTGAGAATTTAATTCAAACAACTACCTTAACCACCCATGAAATTGCAAAACAACTAGGCGTGACCGACCGTCGCGTCACAGCTGTTGCAATAAAACTTGGCATTGACATGCACGACCGCACAGCACAGTCGTATGTTGGTCGGGGTGACAAGATTAGTCAATCATTACGACAAAATGGTAGTGCTAAACGAGCTAACGCACAACGGCGCCACCGAGTTGCTAATATTACGCCAGATTATTTAGGTCAAATTCCTGACTGGGCATGGCGCGTGATTGACGCACAGCCAGAACCGTTGCTGATTGACAAACTAATCGGGTTGAGTGAACGACCAGAAAGTACCGTGCAATTGTTTGTCGAAGCTGAACAGGCGTTAGGTCGTAAAATCAGTGCGGTTGAAATGAACGATTATATCCCGCACATTGACGGCGTGGACTGGTTTAACAAGCAGGTTAGCTTGCGCCAACCAAATTCGTCAGCTATTGCTAACGTGGCCGGTAGTCAATCGCTTTATGAATCACGCGTGACTAATCTGTTAAACGAACTTGGAGTGACTTATCAAACCCGAACGCGTCAGTTTGGCTTTGAACTAGACTTCTATTTACCAGAACAGAAACTTGCAATTGAAGTCTCGCCATTGGCAACACACAACAGTAATCGTTATCGACACTTTGGTCTGACAACGGCTAAACCAAAAAGAGCGTCTTATCATGCGTACAAGTATAAGACCGTTGCCAAACAAGGGGTGACGTTGATTACATTGTTTGAGAAACAACTCGACCCAGACGTTTGGGTCAATAAGACCGTCCCAATGTTGCGACGGTTAGTCACAGGGCATGCTGACATGACCCTGTATGCTCGGCAAACCGAGATTAAGTTAATGAGCCAACCGGATGATAAAAAGCTCGTAGACGCTTTCTTAGAACGTTATCACATGGACGGCAAAACACCGGCTCGGATTCGTTATGGGCTGTTTTACCGCGATGAACTGGTGGGTGTGGCAACATTCAGTTTGCCAACAACACCAGCTTACAAAGACGGCCAGACGCTTGAATTAAAACGCCTTGCGTTTAAGTCTGACGTCCAAGTGCGGTATGGCATTTCAAAGATTGTCGCACGGTTGTCTCGTGATTTTCCAGAGTATAATCGGCTAATGACCTATTCAAACAACAACATGGGTCGCGGTAATGGATATGAGCGTGCTGGTTTCACATTTGTGAAAGATACTGGTGCGCAATTAACCTTTGTCAACCCAAAGAACCCACTTGACACGTACAGTTGGTCTGTTGCAACCCCATGGGGTGCTAAGTCCGGTGTCATTGCCAAGCTATTAGGCTCACAGTTTGTGTCTAACGACAAAGCCCGGTTCTTAGTTGAAACTGCTTTGCCCCACCGCACCGATGACGGTAGAGGCTACGTGGCATTTTATGATACAGGCAACAAACTTTGGACAAAAACCTTACACCATTAGAAATAAGAGAATAGATTTATGACAGAACAAGAACAACTCGCACGAGATGTCTATAACTATAATTACGGCAATTTAACCGTTGACCAACGCAATCAGCTTACTGAAAAGTTCAAGACTATCTTGCAAACGGTTATGAGCCGTGAAACCGGGATAAACTCGGCGCCGTCTCAAATGCGACCCGTTTATAATCAAGTGAAATTAGCTTTGTGGAGCGGTTATGCGAAAAAGATGGAAAGCGCACGCGAAGCACGTCGTGAAATCAAGCGTCAAGAACGACGCCTAAAAGAAAACGGGGGTCGACACTAATGTTGGACATGACAAACGACTACGCGCAAAACATGGCAATTTTCAATCAAGCCGGCCGACAAGCAGTTGATAAGCTGTTTGCTAAGCACGGTATTACTCTCGAACAAATTGCCGAGATTACAGTGGCCTTGCAGCAACGTTTCTTGCCAAACATTTCCGTTGAAAAGGTTGTACCGGTTATCGACAACATGCTCAACAAAGACGAAGTGCAAGACGTGATTATTCTCGGTTTCACGTTAGACGATTTAGCTGAACGTGATTTGTTACCTGAACCATTGCTGACAAAGGTACGCCGAGACGAAGGGTCGTTCGGAATTGACGAATTGCTTGTATCAGGTATTTATAGTCTGTACGGCACAATTTCTGTTACGAACTTTGGATATGCTGACCGCATTAAGTCCGGACTGATTGGTGAAATTGACGCCAAAGGAAAAGCTAGTTTCGACGTGTCAACGACATTCCAAGACGATATTATCGGCGCATTAGCAACGGGCGCATGCGGATATTTTGCACACAACCCTCAAACTTTGGTAGAATAGTACCAGAGGTGATGAACATGCGAATTCAAATTTATGGTAAGCCCGGTTGCACAAAATGCCGGATGACAAAACAATTACTACCCAAAGCCGAGTACACGGAACTACAATTGGATGACCCACTGTTTGCAACATTCCGAGCACAAGGCGTTTTGTCAATGCCCGTGGTACAGGTGTTTGATGACAATAATCAGGTCGTTGATGAATGGTCTGATTTTCAGATTAACAAGGTCAAACAATATAAATAACACCGCCAGAACAGCTTTTGAATAAAAGGCTGTTTTTTTTGTTGACAGGTAATAACATAAGTGTTATACTATTAGTATATTAAGTATTACAGCAACGATTTGACCGTAAATTAAACGAGTTTTAAATAAACTGTTGACAAGCATAACAGTTATGTTATACTTAAATCATTGATAAAGCAATTATAAAAAAAATGTGAAAAACACAGGAGATTAACATTATGTCTACTACTACTACTACAAAGACAATTTCAGCACTAGCCGTCGCAACGGTGGCTACGGGTATCGCAACGGTGAACGCACACGCCGATGACACACAAGCACAACCTGCTCCGGTGGCAACGTCACAAGAAAGCACAGCAACATCATCTGTTGATTCAGCTAAGCAAGATGTTAACAACGCGCAACAAGGTGTGACTGACGCACAAGCTGACGTGAACAATGCACAAACTGGTGTTAACGACGCCCAAGCTAACGTCGATGCTGGTACACAAGATGTCGCCAACGCCCAAGCTGACGCTGATAAGGCACAACAAGGTGTTGATAACGCACAAGCTAACGTTGACGCTGGCACGCAAGCCGTTGCAGACGCTAACACAGCGGTTGATACAGCACAACAAGCTGTTGACAACCAACCAGCCGTGATTGATAAGGCGCAACAAGGTGTCAACGATGCCCAAACCGGTGTTGCTGACGCGCAAACTGGTGTGGCTGACGCTAACACGGCAGTTGACAATGCAGAGCAAGGTGTCGCTGACGCACAAACTGGTGTAAACAACGCACAAACTGACGTTAATAACGCACAAGCTAATGCTGATGACGCGCAAAAGACAGCTGATTCAGCAGACAAGGCTGTGACTGACGCGCAAAACGACCCTGCTTACCAAGCTGAAAAGGACGCCCAAGCTAAGGCTAACGAAGCTCAAAAGCAAGCAGACGCCAACAACCAAGCTGTTATCGACGCACAAAACAAGCAAACTAAGGCCGAAACTGATGCTGGGACAGCGCAAGAAGCTGTCGACGTAGCTGACAAGGACGCTGATACTGCACAAGCACATGCAGATATGGCGCAACAAGCTAAGGACAAGGCACAAGCTGACGCTGATACCGCACAACAAGCCAAGACTGACGCCCAAACGACGGCTGATAACGCACAACAAGCTAAGACCGACGCTGACAAGGCTGTCACTGACGCCCAAAACAACCCTGCTTACCAAGCATTGACTGACGCCCAAGCTAAGGCTAAGGACGCACAACAAGCTAAGGACAAGGCACAAGCAACGGCTGATACGGCACAACAAGCTAAGGATAAGGCTGACGCTGATTTGGCTAAGGCACAACAAGCCACAAATGCTGATAAGGACGCTGTTACCAAGGCGCAACAAGCTAAGGATAAGGCAGATGCTGATTTGGCTAAGGCGCAAGAAGCTGTTAAGACTGCTCAAACAACGGTGGACACAGCACAACAAGCAGTTAACACGGCTAAGGCCAAGGCTGACGCTGACGCGCAAAACGTCAAGGACGCCCAAGCTAACGTAGATAACTTGCCAAAGGAAAAGGCACCTTTCGAGAGCGATGAGCAACACAAGGGTTACGTGTCAAATTCTGACAAGATGACGGACAGCAAGAAGGAACAATTGTCATACATTACTGGCTTTGATAAGGCCACAACGGTTACTCGTCCGGGTGAAGAGCCACAATCAATCGTGGTTCCCGACAGTGGTAAGACAAACGCCACGAAGCCAACGTCTACTACGATTTCAACGATTAACTACGCCCGTGCAAGCACAGCCGACGGCGACCAAGTTGTTGATATTTCAAAGCCTATGACGACGGCACAACAACAAGAGTTGTCACGTTATGCGTTGCAATTGGTTAACTCATACCGTGCAACGCTTGGTCTTGACCCAATTAAGGGGTTAACGATGATGACACAAACAGCCATTAACGACGCAATTAAGCGTTATGGCGACGGTATCATTGCCGACCAATTGAACGGGACGGGTGCTGACTACTACAACGGTATTCACTCAAGTACGTCAGCCATTTACAACGACGCCCTTAAGGCTGGCTACAACGTTAACAACGTGAACAGCTCTGCTTCACCACAAAACATTGCAACACCACAATTGGACTTGATGGGCGACAATAAGGCTAACACGTCATACACAATGACTGGTTTGAAGGTTGCGATTTACAACATGATTTCACGTATGTTGTTTGATGACGCTGGGTCTAACTGGGGACACCGAATTGCATTTTTGCGTGAAGCTGAAAACGTAGACGGTTGGCACTTGTACATGGGTACTGCTGTTCAACAAAAGGACGCTAAGGACTCAATGTCAACGTTTATCTTTGATTTCATGTACGTGAACGACGTACCCGGTGACAAGTACGCCGTGCAAGGTGACGAAGCTTTGCCTGAACCAGAGAACATTGCTGACGTATTGAAGCAAGCCTTGGCAGACGCACAAGCCCAAGCTAAGACGTCACAAGCTGATTTGGCTGATAAGCAAGCAACGTTGACGACTGCACAAGCTGGTTTGGACGACGCAACGGCTACGCAAACGACGGCTCAAGCAACGGCTGACTCAGCTGACAAGACGTTGGCAACGGCACAAACGCAATTGGCAACTGACACGGCAACGCAAGCAACTGCCCAAGCAACGGCTGATAAGGCAAACCAAGATTTGACGACAGCCCAAGCTGATTTGGCCGATAAGCAAGCAACATTGGCAACGGCTAACGATAACTTGACGACCGCCCAAGCAAACGCCAAGGTTGCTGACGCCAAGGTCGCACAAGCCAACGCTGTTGCACAACAAGCGTCAACTGATTTGACGAACGCCCAAAAGGCATTGGCAACGGCAACGACTGATTTGACGGCTAAGCAAGCAACATTGGCTGACGCTAAGGCAAAGTTGGCTAAGGCTAACGACCAATTGGCCGAAGCACAAGCAACGTTGGCAGACGCCCAAGCTAAGTTGGCTGACGCTAAGCAAGCGGTTGTTGATGCCAAGCAAGCTGTCTCTGATGCACGAGCTAAGGTAACGGTATCAGATAAGGCGTTGACTGACGCACAAGCTGAATTGGCGACTGCTAAGGAAAACGTCAAGATTGCTGACGCTAAGGTTGCCCAAGCTAAGGCTGTAGCAGAACAAGCACATGCTGATTTGGACAAGGCAAATGCTGTGGTTACTGAAAAGCAAGCCAAGCTGGCAGATGCTAAGCAAGGTTTGGCTGATGCCCAAGCTAAGTTGGCTGACGCTAAGCAAGGTTTGACTGACGCACAAGCTAAGTTGGCTGACGCTAAGCAAGCCTTGACGAACGCCCAAGACGCTTTGGTTAAGGCACAAGACATGACGGCTTTGAATAAGGCTGTTGATGACGCTAAGCAAGCGGTTGTGGACGCCCAAGCAAAGTTGGACGCTGAAAAGACAGCATTGTCAAACGCACAAGGTGTTTATGCTGACGCGATTGCTAAGTTGAACGACGCTAAGGCTAAGTTGGCAGAATTGCAATCAGCATTGGACGACGCTAAGCAAGTTTTGGCTGACAAGAAGGCAACCCTTGCCGAAAAGCAAGGTGCTTTGAAGAACGCACAAGACAAGTTGGCTAAGGCACAACAAATTGTCAACGCGATTGAAGCAGAAATTGCCCGTCAAAAGGCGGAAGATGAAGCTAAGGCTGAAAAGGCTAAGCGTGACGCAGAAATTGCTCACCGAAAGGCAGAAGCTAAGGCTCATAAGGTGGCGGACAAGCGTAACGCAACACCCTCAATCAAAGACGAAGGCACGACACAAGTCGCAAGCCGTCGTCAAGAAGGTTCACAAGCAGTTGCACAAGCTACAACGACACGTCAAGGTCAAGCATTTACACAAGACCAAGCCACAACGACACGTCAAGGTCAAGCAGTTGCACAAGCAACAACGCCAAACGCACAACATGCACCAGAAGTTGATGCGTCATCACAATCACAAGTGACCCCAGTTGATGGTAAGCAAGCTGGCTTGCCTTACACTGGTATGGACGCCACACACGGTTTGACCGTGGCCGGTGTAATCTTGTTGGCATTTACAGCATTGGCTGGTATCTTTGCTTACATGCGTGGTGCTCGCAAGAACAAGTAATAATCTCCTGAAAGACCCGTGGGTAGTAGCACGGGTCTTTTTTTTGTTGTATCTGAATAACAAATGGGTTATACTAGATATAATCAATTAGTATTGGAGAGAATACCGATGGACGCAATCAACTATACCGCGTTTGCGTTATATCCAGTCATGGAAAAATTGCTAGATAAGTGGCACCGACAGTTTCCGACAGCACCAGACAATGAACGCGTAACGGCGCGTAAACTAGCGCAATTGGCTGTGTCAGGCCACGAATGGTCGATACTGACTCATGAACCACAAGACAATTTGCTGGTTAATTGGTTTAACAAGACGGTCGAGCAAGCACTTGGTAAGTCAGACGACGACATGAAAGTCATCATGTCACAACGACTGGTAGATTTGATTTTAGAAAGGCAGGGTTTGGCATGGTAAACAAAAAGTTAAATGGTGGACAATTAGCGGGCGGTAATCCAAAACAAGGACGCGTTGCGGATGACTTCTATGCGACCGCCCCAGACGACACACGAGCGTTTCTGAGCGCGGTTGACTACGACTTCGACCAAAAGTCCGTCTTAGAACCATCGGCCGGTCAGGGGCATATTATGGACGTTTTAACGGCACATGCCAATGTCAAAGTCACGGGTCGCGATTTGGTTGACCGCGGACGAGCAGATATTGAGACGCCGGTTGACTTTTTAGCGGATAATCGGGCAGAACAGTTTGACGCAGTCGTCATGAACCCGCCATTTTCGTTAGCTAAGGAATTTGTCGACCAAGCCTTGACCAAAGCGCCGACGGTGATGATGTTTGCTAAGTTGCAGTTTTTGGAAGGCGTGAAACGTTATGACTGGTTTAAGACGGTACCTTTAAAATCTGTTTACGTATACAGTTACCGTGCAAGTCCATGGCGGAATGGTGAACCTACAGATGCTAACGGTAAACGTTGGGCGTCAACCATGACGTTTGCATGGTTTATCTTTGAGAAAGGTTACACCGGCGAACCAACAATTCGTTGGTTGAATAAACATGAATAAACGCTATTTTAGACAGTTGAAGATTGGTGATACCCGGTTTTCAGTTAAAGGTTTGCTTTACGAAGATGCCAAACTGGACAACCCGATTACCGAAGTGGATTACATGCCCGTGATGATAGTGCAAAAATCACGTAAGCATAACAGCCACCCAATTTATGTTCGCACCGAAGATGGACAATTCGGGTGGGTCAACGTGGCTGATTTAAAGACACCACGTGAAACGTTGGCTAATCATTTCACCAGAGTATTTAAGACCACGCGATAAGTGTGGTTTTTTTTTGTTGTCTTATGATAACACTTATGTTATACTGGTTACACAGACAGGAAATGGAGATAATTTTTATGCTTTATATTAACCAACCAGTACAACTAGTCGGGACAACAGACGACGTTATGTATGGCGTTCCTAGCGTCAACCGTGTGGACTTGCACCGAATGGACGACTGCATGCTGACAGTGACATACGACGATATGCGACGACCAAAGCTGACTGCGGTATCGCTTAGCCCATTTGGTGAGAGTTTTGTAGTGACAATGAAACAAACACTTGATTTGACGTCACCTGACGCTGACGAACATACTGATTACACGATTAGGGAAGTTCAATACGAGTTAACAAAACGCGCTGACGGTCATAAACAAGACGTCTACGTAAACGTGCCAGACACGTTCATGCCTGATTTATTGCATATTTTGCAAAGGCGTGATTTAACAAACGACGAGATAGCTCTTGTAGATTTGTATTTATACATTGGTGTCAATATGTTTAATACGTTAACACAGGACGAGCAAAACCAGCTGACGCAAGCTGTCTCACAAGCAGACGTACGGTTGAACCCGGTGTATTGGTTGGTCGCCCAACGAAAGCGAGCGGTTAATCCCCGAGTAATCACGTCAACTTTGGTTCGTAACGAACAAAGCCCACTGCGTCCGCTGTCACAAAACGTTTTCATGAAACAAGTTGCGTATACGGCACAACCATGGATTAATGACGAGCGAGCCACTTACATGATTGACACGGACGACCAAGATGTCCCAAGCAAGAACGCACAAGCCCGGTTTGAACGCACCATTGCCACCGAACGATTGGGTAGCAATATTGACGAGACATTATCTATATTGATTGACCCTAATGTAACAACTGAAATGGCTGTGATTGCGCAATTAAAGCAGGCTTTGCTATCAGACTTTTTCGTCACCGTATTTGACAATGGTCAATTCCTTGAAATTCAAGCTCGCGTTGTTAAGTTCAATACGACACGGACGGTCTTGCTATTGCCATATAACTATGTGGTCTATGCTATGCAATCACCCGAGAGCATGCAGACGACGCTTATTAGTCAGCATAACGAGTATCAGCAACGTTTCGTAACATTGACGGTCGGTTCAGGTTATAATTTCGATAGATTTAGCGAATCACGTTATGCTCGCGGGTTAGTCCCCGTTTTCCTAACAAATGCCGTGTCAATTAAATCAGCCGTGCTGATACCGTTTGATGAGCTGTGGACGCAATACAAACGGTTGATTAAAGACAACGGTGCGATTGTGCTGTTCTCACAACAACCGTTTACGTCACAGTTAGTCATGAGCAACCCGAAAATGTTTCGTTATGAGATTATTTGGAATAAGGTACGTACGACTGGTTTCTTGAACGCCAATCGCATGCCCTTAAAACAGCATGAGAATATCTTAGTGTTTTACAAGAAATTGCCAACATACAACCCCCAAATGGTTGAAGGTGGCGAGCCGTCACATAGTCGTGGGTCAAAAGCCACAGCGAAAAATCGGGTCTACGGCAATTTTAACATGGTGAGTGATTCACCAAGCACGAAAACCAACATGAAATTCCCAACTGACGTGTATACATTCAGCAATCGGGTTGGTAAGGGACAACTACACCCCACCCAAAAACCAGTTGAACTGTTAGAATGGTTGATTAAAACTTACTCAAATGCCGGTGATATGGTCTTAGATAACACAATGGGTTCAGGGTCAACAGGGGTTGCGTGTGTGAACACCGGGCGTGATTTTATTGGCATTGAATTAGACGACCATTATTTTGAAGTAGCAAAGGAGCGGATTGAGCATGCAACTTCTACACGGCAATAACTTAGATATTCTAAAAAACATCCCCGACAAGTCAGTTGATTTGATTGTGACCGACCCGCCGTACGAACACGTCACCGGTGGTATGTCAAGTAAAAAGCTCAACACGGGTGCATTTAAGAAGGACAGCTACATGGTGGCTAAAATGTCACAGTTCAAACATGATGATGTGATTGCCTTTTTGGACGCAGTGATGCCGAAAATGAAAAAGGTTAACATGTTCATTTTCTGCTCAAAGTTACAATTAGCTCACTATTTCGAGTATTTACACGACCACAAAAAGCTCAAATATGATTTATTAGTATGGGACAAGTCCAGCGAACAAGGTAAGTACAGCATGAAGAGTAGTAAATTCTTTGCCCAAGATATTGAGTACGTTGTGCGTATTTACGAAAGTGGTGTGAGTTTACGCAAACTGTACGACGAAACCGGCGAAAAACTCGTATCACAGGCTTACATGAAGCGTCAACGATTTGCTAAGCCGGCTGGTAGTCACGAAACTATGAAACCCGTCGAACTCATTACCCAGTACATTCAACTAGCGTCAGATAAAGGTGACGTCGTCTTAGACCCATTTATGGGGTCAGGGTCAACCGGTGTGGCAAGCGTGTTATCGGGACGTGATTTTATTGGCATTGAGCTAGACGACACGTACTTTAAACTGGCAACAGAAAGGATAGACCATGCACTTAACAACAACTGAATATGTGACTTTGATTGAGAAGTTGCTGACTTATTACGATGACAATCAACATGTTTATACGATTGTCGTATCAGTCGATGAAGATAACTTGGACTTAGACGTGATTACTGACATGCGAGCTATCCATGCGGGTTTTGAAACTGACCCACGCAAGATTTGGGACGCCATGCAAGTGTTGTTTGAAGATTCATTGGCAAGTATCGAACATGTGTCTTTCTGTATCCGAGACGAACGCGTGGTATATAACGTTGCGCCCACGGGCATTCAAATGGTTTTTGGTCATGAACACCACACCCGAATTGCTAAACTAGTTGAAAGTTTGAGGGTGCAAGATTGACCACAAAGTTAACAATGCTAACGATACAACAACGCCTTGCTGAAAACGAGCCGTTGTACACCGTTAGTGGTACATATAAAACATCTAAGGACAAACTAACATTTCACCACGCTTATTGTGGACATGATACCGTCATGACTTGGTCGGATTTTCAAAGCGGTCGCCGGTGCTACTATTGCAATGCGCGCTATTGGGACACCGAGAAGTTTACCCAATACGTGCATGACGAGACTAACGGTGAATATGCTGTTATGTCAGATTATGTCGGGTCTAACCAACCGATAACGTTACACCACAATGTTTGCGGACATGATTTTACCACGCGCCCGAGCGCTTTCATTTCATTGCACCGACGTTGCTCGTTTTGCAGTGTTACCCGCAAATTGACGGCTGATGATTTCATACAACGTGTCCATGCTATGCTTGATGAAACGTACGTTTTGTTATCACCTTACACAAATATGATGGGTAAAGTACGAATGCGTCACGAAACCTGTGGGTTTGAATTTGTAGCATACGCCCAAAACTTAGTTGACGGTGTTGGTTGCCCGAATTGTTCAGCCATGCGTCAACCAACACCTGCAGAGTTTCGAGATGAAATTGCTGAACTCGTTGGTGATGAATACACAGTGCTATCAGATTACACCCGTGCACTCGATAAAGTCTTGATGCGCCATGCGAAATGCGGTAACGAGTTCATGATTACACCAAATTCATTCAAGAATGGTACGCGGTGCCCTCGTTGCCGAGATTCCAAAGGGGAGCAAGCTATCCGTCGTTATTTGACTGAACACGGGTTCATGTTTGAGCAACAATGGCAGATTAAAATTCCCGGGCGACCAGCCCCATTGCGAGCTGATTTCTACTTAGAACAGGAACATTTGGTTATTGAGTTCGATGGCATTCAACACTATGAACCCGTTGAGTTCTTTGGTGGTGAAGATGGGCTGAAATCTAATCAAGAACGTGACGCCCTAAAAGACAAATGGTGTGCTGAACATGGAATTACCGTTTGGCGTATTCGATATGATGAGTTTGATAATCTAACAACTTTGTTATCTGAACGTCTTGAAAAATAGTGATATTTTTGATACACTTAATTCATTCAAACGAAAGTAACAGGTAACTGAAATGAGTGTATCAATTGAATTTGAAGATTTTGATGAATTAGCGTCACTGTTGAACGTTGATATTAGTCGTTTGCCGGATGTTGTCTTGAAAGTTGAATGGGACGCAATCAACAACGTTCCTATGAGCTTGTCAGAAATGCGAAATACCTTGCAGACGTTAGACGACATTACATTTGATAATACAGACGACATGATTGATGTGGCAATTAGCCAAAACATGCTGACTGATGACGAAGCAAATGCGTCAGGCTTTGACGTTGACCAATGGGTACAAACGCACACTGACGAACTACTTGCCGTATACGAAGCTCGTCATGGCTTGGTTTACGGTATGACAGACGATTTGTATCTTTGGTACATGGACTAGCAAAATCGAAACAGCACTTTAATTTATGTGCTGTTTTTTTGTTGACACGTGATAACACAAGTGTTATTATAATATCATAATAAAGAAAGCAAAGGAATTATAACCATGGCACCAGATTTTACACCCGTATTGAACGTTAACGAACCCATTAGCGAGCAAGTCAAGATTCGCACAATTGGTGACTATGTCGTATTAGCTTATAACGGTGCTTTTTACCCAATCAAGCAAGTCCGCACGCCAGCAAGTAAGTTTTCAACGGCGCACTATTTGAAGCGCAATTCAAAGGTTGCCGTAGAGTTTGCACCTGAATTTGAATACGACGTACACGTGCTTGGCGGTATCATTTACCAAGTATGGGACAACAAGTTGGTTATCCCATCAAACTTTTCACAATCACCACGATTGAGCTTTTAGTAAAGGTCGTGTGTTATGACAGAGACACAACTAACGAGTCGGTTTTATTTAATCACCTTGCAGGGACACCCCGTTTACGTGGGCTACACAAATCGACCAATCAAACAACGATTTGCTGAACACAAGCATGATAAAGATTTCGGTGATATTGAACCAGAAATTACCTTACTTGACACGTTGTCTTTTGATTTTTCATGGGACATTGATGTCATTAACGATTATGCACAACAAGTTGACAACCGTGAGCGTGAGTTGATTATTGAATACAACACACAAGATAGCGTGTATCAGAGAGCCGTTGGTGGCGGACAAACATGGGCTGATGTGAAATACTTTGTCCGTACAAACCATGACAACCCAAAGTTTACTGGCTTGGTCAATGAAGAGATTTTAACACTGATTGCCCGGGAAAACGTCACCCGTCGGTACATGCAGAATTTTATCAACCACATGAATGACCCAGTAGTGATTTACATGCGGAGCTTTGTCAGCAACATGGACGACCCAGTAGCGATTTATATGAAGCACTTTATCAACAACATGAATGACTCCGTTGCGATTTACGTGCAAAGTTTTGTCAGCAACATGGATGACCCAGTAGCGATTTACATGAAGAGTTTCGTCAGCAGTATGGACGACCCAGTAGCAATTTATATGAAGAACTTCGTACACCACATGGGCGACCCAGTAGCAATTTACATGCGGAATTTCGTCAATCACATGGATGACCCGGTTGCAATTTACATGAAGAATTTTGTTGGGAACATGGGCGACCCAGTAGCGATTTATATAAAACACTTTGTCAATCACATGGACGACCCAGTAGCGATTTATATGAAGAGTTTCGTTAGCAATATGCGTTAAATAAAAAAACACTTAGACATTTTAGAAAAAGAGGAACAATCACAATGACAAACATCACAATTTCATACACGAAGAACACGAAGAACAAGTTTGATTTCACGGTCAATCAAGACGGTGTCATTTTGTACACTAAGGCTTATTCACCACGCACAGCGGAAATGCAACACTACATGGGTTATGCCCTTGCCAAGACGGCACAAGACGCTGTTGCCGAAGAGCTTGCCCGTAACCCAGAATTTAAGTGGCATTCATTTGATGAATTCAAGTCATGGCTAGGCGCACCCGCTTTGCGTGACCGAGCGGTTGCCTACTACCATGAAAACGAAGCAGAATGGACTAAGAACCCAGCTGTGGGTTGGTAAACCATGAACAAATGTCATGACGACCAACCAATTATCGTGATATTTGTGGTATACTTAGGACATGACAATTTCAATTAACATTCCACATGATACGGTGACGTATCAGGCTGTTAAATCAGCTATTTTATCAGAAAACATGTTGCAACAAGCCGTTAACCGTTTCCGTGATGGTTACGGCGAGCATTTATTGGACAATCTTGTCTTTGGTGACACCAATCAGGCACCATTCCGCTTTACAACAGCGGGATTGACGTTTGATGAAATCAATCAACTGGTGCCAAACCGTTATAAAAACCCATGGGACTTGCCAGCCGTAATTGGTTTGACATGGGACGAACTCGCATTGCGACCAATGCTGTACGACATTGCGTACGCTTATCAACGCCAACAGCGTGATTATGGGCAATTGTATCTATTGCTAGGTCAACCGGACGCGTTAGTGAATTTCATGGCGCATGATAACGGTGACGTTGATTTAATCATTGACGAGCAAGACCGTGACGCTTTACTTGACGCCTTAGCCGGCGTAAACGACTAGAAAGGACAACCACCATGCTAACGACTTATCAGACACCACCGTTTGCATGGTGGTTGTCACGTTTAGATAAAGAACGCATAATCGCGTCATTACCCGAAAGCCCTGTGCCAATTAGGTTTAAGCGCTTACCGTATGCACAAGCACAAACAATTTTTATCAATGACGAACCGACTGAGATTTTATTTGATAGTGATTTCGTCTTAGCATGTCTGTCAGACGCCCAGAGAGGCTACCAGACGCTTTTAAAAGTTTATTACCATGAATTAGCCCAAATTGTCGCTAACGCGCTTAGAGAGCCTTATACGGACGGAGACGAAACGTTTGAAAATTTGCTGGTTGAGTTAGGCGTGGTTTCCAGTCATGCCGTATCAAACGACAACGAGAAACCCGCTCATTATGAGATGAAAGCACGGCTGTCGTCGGGCAAACTGGCAACCTACCACCGTGATTTGTCTGATGTAATCGCCTTTCAGTTTTATAGATTTGGAGATTAAGACATGTATTATGTATCATCACCGTATTTTAACGGTAAAGTCCGGTCATTTAACACGGAAGACGAAGCTATTGCCTTCGTTAAACGGCGAGCAATTAAGATTGCAGAAGGCCAAAACATGACGACAAAGTTTATTGAAGCAAACATGCACGTTGAATGGAGGGACGACATGAATATTGGTTCAGGCGGGGCTTATCCGTCAAACGCACTGTCAAACTTTGCACCGCACCCATTCCGATTGGACGGCGTTGACATTGCGTCAATGGAAGGGTTCTTGCAATCGTTGAAGACGAAAAACCCAGACATGCAAGCGTACATTTGTACACTTGTTGGCATTACAGCCAAACGAGCTGGTGGTTCAAAGAATTGGAAAACTAGTCAAACGTTGTACTGACGAGGAAAGGCATATGCGCGGGACAGCGGAGCATATACCAAGTTAATTGAACGTGCATATGATGCCTTGTTCCAGAACGCTAAGTTCCGCAAGGCGTTGAAAGCAACTGGTAATGCAACGTTACAACATTCAGTCGGTTCACGTAAGAAGCAAGATACCGTCTTGACGAAACAAGAGTTTATCGGCAACCTAGTTAGATTGCGAAATAAGCTATAAGCACCAAGAAATTATGGAGGGTGAACTATGAGCCGAAGTTATCGCAAAAACTTAATTCTGACTGACCCGTCGACAAACATGAAGGCTTCGTATCTGACAAGCCGTCATTTGACGAGTTACGCGCGATTATCAAGCGTTCATAATTAACAGAAAGCATGACTTAATTTAAGTTGTGCTTTTTTTGTTGACCTGTGATAACACTTATGTTATGATAAAGTCATAACAAGAAATGGAGATAATAATATGCTAGTTACACGTTCGTTCGAGACTTGTCCTGTTTGTGGTAAAGACATTAAATTTACAGAAAGTGGCACAAACTACTACAAGCACCTGTCATTACACAATAACCCAAGTAGTCGCTTGTGCACAAAATGGTACAAGCCGTACTTTACAAAGGTATCTGCAAACACGTCAGCTTGCACTATCTGTGACGAAGAGCTGTATCATGAGGTTGCTGACTCATTCTCACATCACCAGTATATCGACCATTTAGCTTCACACGGTATCACCAAGTAAGATAAAAGTACCAACACGGTTAGTTAAAACCGTGTTTTTTTATTGACCTGTACTAACATAAATGTTATGATAAAGTCATAATAAGAAACGGAGTTAACCAGTTATGCTAAAAATTGTAGAATTTGTTTCACGTCATAAGGACAATCAAGGACTTATCGACTTTAAGCCACGCACCCGCACGCTGATTGTGACAGATAAAAACGTGCACCACGTAGACGACGAGTTTAAGGCGTTTGTTGCGCAAGGGGTCTATTATGAGACGTCGCGGATGTACGAAACGTTCAAGGAATTAGACCCGGTCGGTGCGAACCGTGCCTTGGTGCACTTTTTGATTGATAACCCTGACGCACAACCCGACAAGGTTGGAAGCGTTTTGAAAAGTGAATTGGTCAAGCATACCACGACTAAGCACTGGTTGTTTGACGTCGACATGCAAGTCCGTACCAAGGACGAAGTGGTGGCGTTCATTAACGACTTGTCGGATAACGCGGTCATTGACGTTCGTGACACTAAGTCAGGCTATGCCGTTGTAACCGAACACGGGTTTGATGTGCGTGCGTTAACAGAACGCTATCCAGATATTGAAGTTAAGCGCACAAACGGTTTGTTGTATGTTACCAGCCAAACGAAAGTGTGGTCAGCATGAAATCGTTAAAAGCAATTTGGGGCATTATCTTCCTATTAGCTATCGACACGCTTGTGCAATTGGCCGTCTTGCCCGGCATGCGGGCTAGTCAGATGATTTGGCTGACCATGCCTGTGACGGCGTTGCTGACACTCACAGTCGTGACACGTTTAACGCGGGGTTTTCAGCTCGCACTTAATTGGCGGGTAACAGCACGGCAACTTGGCCTAATTATTGGGTCAGCCATTGGTTTAATTCTCGTGTTGCCCATGATTGGCGTAGTCTTGACAATGTTTGTGGGACACCCCACAATCAGTCAGAACCAAGCGTCCATCAATCAAACTTTACAAGGTGGCGTCTTGACGCAAATCGCTATGGTGTTTCTTGCCGTGGTGATTGCACCGCTGATTGAAGAGACCATGTTCCGTGGCGTGGTCATGAACACGTGGTTCAAGAACAACAGGTATTACGCTGATGTGCTATTATCTGATGTTTTGTTCGGTGTTTTCCATACCACTGCGGATTTGTCGCTTGTCACAGTCACACCGTACGTGGTCATGGGCGCAGTGTTTGCCTTGATTTATCGAAAAACCGGTAACTTGGCTGTCAATATTTACACGCACATGCTGTATAACGCGATTGTCGTCGGCGCATCGCTGTTTATCTTGTAAATTTAATCATGAAACAGACCGTCTAGTTTAGGTTGTCTGTTTTTTGTTAACAGAATGGCCGTAAAACGGTGTATGAGTACGATAAGAACAATCAGGTAGTTTCAGTCGATAACTGGAACAAAACGCGTGAGACGCGCTCGTATGACTAATGAACAAAAAGACAACCTAACATTATTGTCAGATTGTCTTTTTGTTTAGTGTTGCATATCTATAACATAAGTGTTATACTTTAAATAATGATACGAAGCATTAAGAAATGAGGTTATACAAATGATTGAATTAACATCTGAAACACGATTTAACAACTGGCTTGATTTGCACCAACGTCGTCGAATGAGCAGGGAGAACTTGTCACAGGCTTTGACTAATCGACATGAAGTTGAAACCGTCAGCAGTTCCTATCACGATATGGACAGGGTATCAATTATCAATGTCACGCTTAAAGACGGGGGACAAGTGACCTTACGCAAGAATGACCTTGAAAGTTTTCTCGGTGGTAATTTTCGGATAACTAAGTTCATTGCCGGAACAGAAGATTATGATTTCAGCCGACGTGACAATCGTTTCATGCAAGTAACGTTGACAACGACAGGTTCACTAACCGTTGCAGAACTACCAGCGAACGCTCACGTCCAAGAAGAAACGATTATCGTCGTTGATGATGACACCATGCAGTTTGCATCACGCACCATGCCAATTGACTTGATGACTGAAGCTGTTGAACAAGCTATTCGCAACAAGTTAGAAGCGCAGTTGAAACTAGCTGAAACTAATTTAGCATGCTTCAATCAGAGTGAGCTGTACTGAGGTTCAAACGATAACGTTGATAACTGGCTTGACAAAGGTGAAAGGAACGGTGCGTGATGTTATCAGAGATTATGACCAGTCTAAATGACTATACCCGCGTGGCTTGCGTTGACTTAACAACGAGCAAAAGCACACTCATGTCTAGTGGGCTGTTCGACGGTTACGGCACGGTTTATGGTCAATCTACGGACATTGCACAACGAAACTACGAGTATGTCTTTGTGACACTAACCGTTGATGATAAAATCGCGGTGGTAGGCAAGTCGTCATTTTGGGAAAACACGCTTGAAAATGGTATGATTGACCCCCGAGAACAAGACAATCTTGGTGACGTGTTTCGTCCGTTTAGCCGTCAGAACACTAACCCAACCGCCCGAGCCGTTGTCGCACACTATGGACTAGACGCCCATGCTGACGTCAATCTATTGTTACCACGTGCGATTATCATTCCGATTGACGTGAGTGATTGCGATACAAGTGAATTAAAAGGTCATCAACTCACCCCTGCCGATAAGCGAACACACGAACATGAATACCGTATTGGTGAACGTTTGCGTAAGCGTTTTGGCATTCTTAATGAACAGTCACATCGTTATTAAATTTAGAAAGAGAGTAACTCATGATAAACGAACAACAGATTTTAGCACGGATTGTGGACATTCTGCGAACGAAAGCCAATGTCATCGACGATGAAAACTTTTATAGCTCACCAGACGTGACGTTGCGCGCACGTCAGGGTACGCATCAACTGACGTTATCGTATGACACGACTACCGAGCAGTGGGCGATGTTGATTAAGATTGATGGGTCGTACTTTGCAATAGGTGGTTACAAGTCATACCGATTGTTTGAATCTCACGACTTTGAGAGTTTTATTGATTTAGAGACTGGTCAACCAGTATCAAGTGATATGCTGACGTACATCTTTGAAGAACTGCAATCATTTGACGACATTGATTAGTCTCAACCTAATGTTTTAGTTGAAATTTGTGTTATACTTGACTAAGGACGATTGACACGGAGGTGGAAATATGCCTTATTTAATCCAAAGTACGCACACGGGTCTCTATCGTAAGACCAACGGTCAATTCACCACAGGTCGTGACGACTTGTACAAGGCGCAGACCAAGGCAGAAGCCGTTAAAGTATTGCGCGACAACAACTTGCTATTGTCGCGTTACCGACTTGTGAAAACGAACTAATAAAAAAGCAACTAACCCCCACAGCTAGTTGCTTTTTTTTTATTAGTGAACCCAAGGTCGCAGAATCTCATCAATATCTGCGTTTGGGTTTTGTCGTAATGTAGCTTCGACACGCGTGACAGCTTGTACTGAATGCGTCTCTTTCAAAATCGACTTAATTTCCTTACCTGATAATTCCATCGTTACGTTTCCCCTTTGCTTTTTATTAGTATAACATGCTTCTCTACAAGACACAACATTGACGTGTTATAACGAGTGTGTTATGATTAGTATATTATGTATCAGAGACATGAAAGGAAGAAATCGTATGCAACTATCAGACGACCAACAACAAGCCCTAGACATGGTGCTGACATGGTTCAGTGGCAAAACAAAAACATATGAACCATTTGTTCTAACGGGTGGAGCCGGGACAGGTAAATCAACAATTGTATCAGCTATCCTAGACGCATTGCCCTTACAAAAGACCGACATTCTCATGCTGGCACCGACTGGCACCGCCGTTAAGAACGTGCAACTCAAAACGCCGGGTTATCCAGCCCAAACGATTTCAAGTTTCATTGAGAAGCCTTACACAGTGATTGACTTAATCGACAACGCTACCGGTGAAAAGGTCAAGACGTTGCGGAGTAAAAAGGACGTGGGACAAGTAGATATTAGTCTAGCTGATTCACCATTTAACCCGGACGACTATGGGTATATCACAGCATTAACGTCAACTGTGCGCCAAAAGGGGTTGCGTGTGGACGTCAACGTTGGCTTTAAATTCCGCGACGATATTGAGACCGGGTTTAAGTTGCTGATTATTGACGAATGGGGGATGGTGTCACAAGAAAAAGCGGACGTTTTGCGTCAGCTCGGTGTGCCGTTCCTTGCATTAGGCGACCCGTATCAATTAAAGCCCGTTGGTGCGGTGCAAAATTCACTAATTACTGACACCAGCCGAACAGGTTATTATCATGAATTAACAACCACCCACCGCCAAGCAGGGGATAACCCCGTGTTAGCCGTTGCTACCAGTGCCCGCCAGCAAAAGAATTGGCGTCAAACAGCGCGTCAAGTCGCCGGGTCAAACGTAGCGACCGTTGATATTAGCAAGTTATCAAAAGACCGCTTAGCTAATCTGATTGCACGGGCAGACGTGGTGCTATCCGCGTCAAATGCCAGTGTGCGCCAATACAATGCGCTCGGACACCAGCACGTTTATGACGTGGATAATGACACAGTCGGGTTGGGTGAAAAGATTTTGTTTACTATGAATACGCACACCAAAGACCAAAGTGGCGCGCCATTATTCACCAATGGTACACTAGGGACAATCAACAAGATTTATCAAGAATACCCGGAGTTTGGTTTAGCGCATGTGCAAGTATTAGTAGACGGTCAAACAACAGACGTCATTATCAACACCTTAAATCTGACGGATAGTCGGGTCTCAAAATCAACCTTAAACAAGTCACATAGCAAAGCCGTACAAGACATTCTTGCCAAGCGCGCCTACCTTGAAGTGCAATCTTTGGGTGGTGAGCTTGACGAAATCGTCTACGTGGCGTATGGTTATGCTATGACCGTGCATAAGTCACAAGGTAAGGAATGGGCTAACGTCGTGTTCGACACTGACGTACCAGCACGGATGCGGAGTAACGAAGCACCGTTGATTTACACAGGCATTACCCGTGCCAAAGAAAACATTATCTTTATTTAGAAAAGGAAGCCCCATGATTGGATTGACTTATTTCATTTACTTTATCGTCTCGTGGTTTGTCTTGACAATCCTCGATGTCATCACGACCAAGAACCGTGCTAAATATAACATGGCCAAACTTACTTGGCTATCAGCAGTCATGATGATTGCACCAGCCGTCATCATCCCCATTGTATCGTGGTTTCACAATTTGATGTTCGTAGCATACGCCGTTGTTCTGTTTACGACGGACTTTTATATCACACCGAAACTACTACCATGGGCATTGAAAGATTGACAGCACAAAACAAAGATGTTATTATGTTTACATAAATAATCAAACCCCTATTTATCACCAGCTGACGCCTTTGTCGTCGACTGGTGTTTTTTTTATTGTGTCTTAATAACACTTATGTTATAATTAAGACATGGAAAATAAAGATAATACGATTTGGTGGTTGCTCGCCAGCGGTAACGGACTGATTGCTTTGGGTACGGTAACACACGTAGCATGGTTCTCGGTCGCCGGTTTGATTGCAAATCTTGTCGCACTGTTTGTTCTCGTGCAATTGCTGAAATAGCCTGATTTAATTGCGTATAGTCGGACATAAATATTTATGCTAAACTAGAAGCATGAAAGAAATACGAGGTAATCGACAGTAACCGCTTTAGTTGGCAAACACGTACAAACGTGGTAAATTATGGACATACAAAACTGAAAGGGACAGTACCTCATGTCACCAAAAGAATTTGCCAAGCGTATTGGAAAGACCTAATCAATATCGTTCATGTTTTCAGTTATCGTTCTTACGGCATTCGTAACTATTGCAGAGGTTTGGAAAAATGATAAAAACACATCAAGTAAAGATTGAGCCTAATGAGCACATGCGAAGGCAAATAGAACAGCTCTTTAATTATCGTAGATATTGTTGGAATCAAGCCCTCGGGCTATGGAACGATATGTATGACGAGTCGCTGATTATGAACGACAAACAACGCCGACCAAACGGCTCAACTGTTAGGAACGAATTAGTTAGAAATAAAGATGATTGGCAATATGCGCTATCATCTCGTGTGCTACAACAAGCTGTTTCTGATTTAGAAAAAGCGTGGAAAAATAGTTTCAACCCGAACATGCCTGACCATTCTAAACCACGGTTTAAGTCTAAAAAGAATTATAAGCCAACGTTTACAACAGACAGTGCTAGATTAGTTAACGGTAAACTTATTTTAGATAAACCGCAAGGCGTGAACAAAGCCGATTGGTATGGTATACGTCTACGTGAAAAAGTCAGATTTGACGGTACACTAAAAATTTGTACAATCACTCAAAAGTCTGACGGCTTGTACGCTAATCTAATTATGGAAACCACGAACGAGAGCCATTTACCCGCAAAACAAGACGTCGCAGGTGTAGACGTCAACGTCAAACGTTTTAACTATAATGGCGGTGCGGTAGATATTTACCCTGATAGTTTGGAACGCTATTACCAGCGGATAACTTACTACCAGAGAACATTGGCTAGGAAACGATTAGCCAACCCTCGCAATTTCCGAACGAAACGATACACGGCAGTGAAAACCAAGCTGAGACGTGATTATCAAAAAGTTAGTGAATTGCAAAATGACATATTGCAGAAATTTACATCAGACATTGTTCAAAATTATAACGAAATTCACATTGAAGATTTAAATGTGCGCGCTATGACAATGAGCAAGCGGATGGGTAAGAACCTGCATAGGTCGTTATTCGGTCGGTTGTCTGCCGTGCTTAATTATAAGTGTCAATGGAATGACCGAAAACTTGTTTTAGTCGATAGATTCTATCCGTCTACACAGATTTGTAGTGAATGCGGTTATCGAAAGACTGACGAAAGCTACGGTGGAAAGCAAACGCTGTCCGGTGATAGCATTTATCACCAGCATCAAATCTATCGTTGTTATGAATGCGGTGCGATATTAGACCGTGACGAGAATGCCGTCAAAAACATTATCAATTTTAAACAAAACGCTGGGTAGGCTTTATCCAGAAGTAATGTCACAAGAGTTAGTCCATGCGGTAAGATACTTGTTATCGAGTCGGAATACTAATGTTGACGGTGACGATTGAAACATAGTACCTAAAATCTAATAATGGGTACATTTGTATATGTTTCGAAAAGCAGGTAACGAAAATGGATTATAATATTATCGTGAATTATGACGGGCGTGAAGTGGACTTGACCGTAGACGAAAACGTTGACTTGCGCCAAGCCGAATTTGTCAGTGCCGGTTATGTACCTGTCGCCGATTCAACCGTGCAACATTTGATGCGTGTGGTCACAACACCCGCCGAACTGCAAGAAGCGATTAACAATCTATCACAACGTTTGACCGCGTCAGATATTGTCAAAATCGAAGAGCGATTTGACATTGAACGCATTCTTGATAATGTTGACCAAATCGACATTTGGAATGATACCAGCGAGTTTACTGACGCTTACAATGAACAACTATTTGGCGACATTGACGATGATACACTAAATCGTATTTTGCCGTTCTTGAACGTTGAAGGCTATGTCAATGCTTTCATTGAAGATGACGAATACCTAATTCGTTCCGATGACGGCGCAGTGTTAAATCTTGCATATTTAGCTTAGTCCTACAAACACCAGCTTATCCGTTGGTGTTTTTTTATTGACGATTGATAACTAATGTGTTATGATTAAATCATTAAAAGAAAGTGAGACAAAAAAATTATGCGACTATTCCAATTCTTACAAACTCTAAATCGACCTGACGGCAAATACGCATTGTCCGTCCCCGACGGAGACATTGACCGTGGCGCATACGTGACAATTGCTGGCGATACCGTAGAAATTGCATACGCTGAAACTGGCATTAAACAACACGGTCGATGGACGTACTTGAAACCACGCACAATTACCGTCTCACTATCTGCCAACCGCTAATAACAAAGGAACTGATATTATGAACCAAAAGATAAAAGACAAAATTGAAGACGCTTGGCTCAAAGGCAAACTTGATGACGAATTATATTTCAAGTATCAGCAAATCGAGCAAGACAAAGCTCGAACAAAACTCATTCACGAAAATGATTCTATTCTCACAAGAATCAAGCGCCACGGTTTTCTAATCATATTTTCAATCATCGTCTTGTTTAGTATTGCTCTGTACGTAACCGCGCGATTACTGACACCGGAACAATTCTCAGCCTTAGTGACGCGCACGCTTAACATAATTGCAACCAATCCGATTACAATCATCATTGTACTCATTATCTTCGCGCCAATTCTGCTTCCACATATTTTTGCAACAGAAGAAAAACCTGATACCGTCGTTCGGTTTAAAAAGAACGTTGACGGCTCGGTCGATGCCGAAGTCTTTAAGAACAACAACCACTAAACAAAACAAAAGACCACTGAAAAATCAGTGGTCTTTTTATTAGCAACTATCCGCTAAATAAAAAAAATCATGACGGTAAGGTCATGACGATTAACAACCATTCTGTTTGGCATTGATTAGTAATACCAATCATGCTAAACTAGTGGCATAGGGTTGGCACGCCCTTATCTGTACACATATTATAACACAGCCTTGATTTTTATTTCAAGCGCTGATTTAAACATACATATTTGGTACAGGTTTGGACACCCCTAAATTTAACCTTTAGGAGACGAACTGGCTTATGCAGTTTCGAGTAACAAACACCGTGACCCCTTTGTCAGCAAAGGTGGCGTCACAATTACCACAGTTCGCGTCATTCTTAGGAAGCGCGCTTAAAATTAGCGACGAAAGTGTCGCATGGAAATTATCCCGGTCATCATCCGACGTGCAAGCAAAACTATTCAACTATCACTATCCTGTTTTGCGTAACAATAACTTGTTATATGTCTACGACGTTAACCAAGGCAAGGACGTTGAGATTGATAATATTGGCGTGATTAACAGTCGCCTAGACAACATTAAGAACGCTTACAAATTCACGGGTTCAGCAAAAGTCGACAAGGACACGTTAGCGTCAAGTAAATTGCCGTCAATCAAGCACTCCCGTTTTGCACCGTATACGGGTGAATATCAAGCCTTTTATATCTTGGATGAGTTCTTTCAACTAGACGCAACAACCATGATGGTGGACGCCGATGAAGAAGATATGAAAAACCAAATGCGCTTAGCCTTTATGATTTGGGGTTTGCAACACGTCGCCCGTCTGAAAGGCATGGGTGACAATCAAAAAGGGGACGTGGCTTATTCACTGATTCCGATTTTGATTTCAACGTATAAAAACATTGGTAAAAGTTCATTTTTAAACCACTTGTTGTCAGCATTAGGGTCGGTAGCTGAAACTGATTTGGACACCGTTTTGAACCCAACGCAACAAGGACGCTTGTTTGCACACCACACCAGTTTAATCTTGAACGAGTTAAGCCCGTTTGCAGTTGCCAAGCACATTGAAGCCATTAAGCAATTGGCCACGTCCGACATTTATACCGTTGACGAAAAGTTTGAACACGCCGTGGACTTACGCCGTGAAACGGCTTTGATTGGGACAACTAATCGTCCCGCTGGTGACTTTGCGCAACACCAAAGTGAGCGTCGTTTGCAGTTGATTACGATTTTGCCGAAAGATAAGCCAACTGCCTTTGAAGATTCACGTGAACGCTTTGAGCAGTTCTGGGCGGAGTTGGACTACATTTCAGACACGCTAACACCCCGTCAAGTGAAGTCATTGACGAACTGGGGAACGAACGTGACGTTGCAACCCGAAGAAGATGGGGCAAATACAACCTTTGAATATTTACGTGATGTCGTAAACACAGCCATTGACGAGATTAAAACGCTACCAACCGTTACACAGAACAAAGCTGGCGACTACTTGATTAAGCCAGCCTATCTATTGGAAAAAGCCCAGCATAACAAAAACGTCTTGGAAAACCTTGGGTTAAAGCCCGTGGTCGACAGCGTGAGTGGCGGGTATCAGATTTCTGAAACGCAGTTCCACCGACGCATGATTGCCAAGATTGAAGAGTTCTATCAATCAACTGGCCAATTGCAACCGAAAAAGACCAAGACCGGTAAGGTTTACGTCGTCACGCACAAGCTAGACGACCCAATCTCATCACGGGAAGGGCTGGACACCAGTGCATTAGCTGACAAGCGCGCCTTATTGGAGACCGCTTATCAAACTGGCGACTATCGCACCCGCACCGAACGTGAAATGACGGCATTGGGTTATATTGACGACCAAACCGTCCGCACAACACCGGGACGTCGGTTAACAATTATCAAGACCACGCCGAGCTTAATCATCCCCGATGATGTCGCCACCGAGCAGTTTGATGATTACACGTTAGCTTACATTTGGTATAGCGAGGACAATGCCGAGTTTGTGGATTCAGAAATCCTAGATTTTGAAACCCCGGCATTTAGTCTATATACGAAGACCCATTTTGAACACGCCACGCGTGGTGAATGGTTGCATGAAATTACTGAAAACACAGGCATTGGCTGGTTACTAGCCATGCGCAACACAGCCCTAATTGACGCTGTGACCGAGACCCAAGGATAAGACCTATGGGTCTTTTTTTGTGTGGTTTTCCAAATGCACCGAACGTTTCACCGGAGTGATTGGGCGGAATGTTCGGTTTTCGCTATTTTTACTTACTTTTAGTCAATGAAAAAGGTGACGGGTTCGGGCAAAAAGGTGGTGGGTTGCGTCACCCTTTTCCAAAAATCGGGGTTTTTCACTTACTTTTGGTTAGTAAATAGGGCTAAAATCGGTCATTTTACGGTCAAATTCACCCCAAGCAAAAGGTGGCTAACCTAAAAGCAACTGATTTTTAATCGAAATCGTACAATTTTCATCAAAAATCGACACCCTAAATCGCAATTTCGCCGATTTCAATGTTCAAAATCGGTCAAATTTGCCAATATTTTCTGATTCGCACCGATTGAAATCAGCAAAATAACATCAAATCACGCAAAAATAGCAGAGCAATGAACGTAAAAGTTCATAAAAATGACCCCTAAACCGGTCAAAACCCCAAAAGTTTGTGAACCCGTCACCGAACCCACCACCTTTTTTTCTCATTTTTCTGTGGAAAACCCTGTGGAGAACGCTGTCAGCCTTACTCCCGCAAGGGTCGGAGAGTGCTTGTGAAAAGGTGACGGGTTTGCGAAAAAGGTGGTGGGTTTGAGCGACACTGGAAACCCTTGATACAACTACAATCTCACACTTGTGTTATAAAAAGGTGACGGAAAACACCGAAAAAGTTTGTGAACCCGTCACCTTTTTTGCCGTTTGCGTCACCTTTTTTTCTTCAAATTCAACGTTTCACAACCGTCCATAAACCTTACTCCCGCAAGGGTTTCAGCGATTATTAGCACTGTTTTTAGCACTAAAAAGGTGACGGAGTGATGTATATTTTCTAAACGTAGGATTTTAAATTATGTATTAGAGAAAATATAATATAAAAATTGAAATATAAAATGTAAATAATAGTTTATTTTTAAACCCGTCACTCCGTCACCTTTTTGCTTTAAAAACCCTGCAAACCCAGTCGCACCAACGCTTTGCCGATTTGGAAAAAGGTGACGCAACGAAAATTATCCGTCACCTTTTTTCTAACATAACCGTGACATTGTAGTCGCACCAATACTTGCCGGCGGAAAATTATCCGTCACCTTTTTCGTTGTTCGGTTTTTACCCTCATTTACACATAAAACCTAATTTGTGGTACAATTGGTGCATGGAAAATAAAGAAACTCGAAGTCGAGCTGTCGCGTTAATCTTGCTGGCTTTGTTAGGGGTATTAGGTATTCACAATTTTTACCTTGGTCGTCGAGACACCGCCATTGCCGAGCTAATCTTGTTCATTGTATCGGTGCTAACCTTTTGGTTCATGCTTGGTTTCGTAACGTACTTTGCGTTGCTTATCATGCTGGCGGTGGACTTGTACTATATCCTAACAAGTAAGGATGATTACTTAACGTGGCAACTTCGATAATACGCCGAAAAGACCAGTGTTCGTTAGCTGGTCTTTTATCTTGCGTCAGATATAACACTTATGATATAATAAGGACTAAACTAGAAAGTAGGTTCATTAACATGACACAAAAAGCACACTATCGGAAATGGCTACGCGACATGCTATCAAGTCGGATGCCAAAAGCCTCTCTACGCCAAGCCTCGCGTTATGGTATCTTTTCCGCACACACGTTCCAACTGCAAACGGACGACCCTTACGTTACCTTATATGACAAACACGCCATGCTCGACCATGCCAAAGTGACCTTTGGGAAGAATTTAAAGCCCGTGGATATTTGGTTTTTAACCCACCTTGCTGGTGATTTCGAGTTCAATCGTCTGTCAGCTTTGCCCGAAGGGGAGAATTGGCGTCAAAAATACCAATTGCAGGTTTTTGAAATCGACACGAAGATTGGGTCATTTGCAATTACCATTCCCTTGCTCCAAAACACAGACGTGTTTACGAGTAGCCGGGCATGGTTGCGTGACGTTGACGGTCTTGACCAACGGTTTGTGGACATTTTGTTCGATATGCCGTTAGTGGATTCATTTGTGCGCGACATCAATCTGTACGTTGTGACCGAAAACTTTGAGAGTTGGACAGATTACGTCAACTATTATGAGTTGCAAGTGCCTGCCAAGTTCACCGTTAACGAAGCCTTTGACGCCTTGCGTGACGCATACAATGCCCAACGCGACCGTGATATTCGAGAATTAAAGGTGCAACTAATTGAACAGCAAGCCCACAAGTTTGATAAAGCGGACTATTATGTGAAAGCGTCAACGGTCGTACCAGCTAATCAACAGGCGTCATTGACGGCCAAAGACCCAAATTATGGATTCGGGGGTGGCTATGAATGATACTTGAATTCGCCATTGTGTTGGCGTCAACTTTGATTTACAACATTATCACTGGTATGGCGACCATTCTGATTTCACGGGGGCGGGTGCAGTGGGGTGCATTGTTTGACGCCACCCGTAACGTGTTAGCCGTTTTGATTTTGAGTTACGTTGCGCTACACGTGCGTGATAATTATTGGCTCTTAGCACCATTGTTTGTCGGTTATTACATTGGCATGACGATTAGTGGACTGATTATTGATGCGTTGCGCCTTGGTGACGTGACGATTACGGCCATGATTAACGGCGACAAATACGTGGCACGAGACGTTGCCGAAGCGTTAAGTGCGCTCGGCATTATGAATACGTCATTCATTGGTACAGGCTCACGGTCTAAGACGGTCGCCATTGTCGTTATAACGCCCCGTAAGCGCCTTGAACACACAATTAAGATAATTAGTCGCCTTGCCCACGAACGTGGCGAGAACGTCAAAATAACCGTTTCTGACACGGTTGAAAGTAGGTGATAACATGCGGTCAATTAAAACCCTCGTCATCTGGTCAGCGATAATCAGTTTAGGTGCCATTGGGTTTATCGTCTGGACGATTGGTGGTCATGCCGGCACAACGACGACCCAACCGACGCATACATATGTTGACGCACAGGGTCGGTCACATAAAACCCCGATACACGACGGTGACACATCAACCCCAACACACGACAGCACAACGTCAACTCATACCAAAACAACGGTGTCTCGGCAAACCGCGCTACAACAATTGTGGCAAGACAGCCCATTTCCACAGTGGCAAGTGGCTGTTTATGACTATCAGACCCAACAGACAACGTCTGTCTCAAATACAACAGACCCTATGACCCTTGCGAGTGTCACAAAGGTTGGTATTTTAGCCAGTGTGTTGCAACAGCAAACCGCCGTCTCATCGGACAACCAACCCCTAGTCGACAAGATGATTCAGAAGTCAGACAATGATTCTGCACAAGCCCTGTACGACCAAGTTGGGTCAACGGGCTTACAACGAACGTATCAGGCATTTGGCCTAACGAACACAACCGTTAATAACCAACATTGGGGATGGACAACGTCAACGGCAACTGACCAAGTCACACTGCTTAGCCACATTTTCCAACCTAATCAAGTCCAACTGACCACGGAACAACAAGCGACTATCCAGTCCGAAATGTTAGCTGTTGACAGCCGACAAAAGTGGGGTGTCGGCCAAATGGCGCAAACCACAGCCGTGAAAAATGGGTGGTTGCCTGATGATGACGACCCAAACAGTTGGTCACTGAACTCAATTGGTCATGTTATTGACGGTCAAAAGGCTTACGACGTGGCAATTTTGACACACGGGCAATCATTCGATGCTGGGACACAACAATTAACCAACTATGCACAACAAACTATGCACATTTTAGAGGAAACGACGTCATGAGTTTAACCCAATTACAAACCTGCGTATCACAATATGGTACGCGTATCCTGCGAGATTTAACCGCAACATTGCTCAATGTCACACCCCAATCAACTATCGAAGCACACTCACGCTTGCGCCGAGCTATCGATGCGGGTCAACTAGCAAGTGATACGAACCCATCAGAGGTCTATATCAGTATTGTGGACACACACAGAGATTATTTTGTCCCTGTTATGACCGCCTATGCAAACGACCCAGTGATGGTATCATTGCTATCTGCCAGCCCGACCATTGCACTACATACGGCGTTATTGCTCCGTGCGTTTGCGCTAGACAACCAATCGCTGGTGATGACGGTCTACACGTCACAAAATGGCGTCTTGCAACGGCTCTAAAACCATGTTAAGCTGGTCTTAACCAAGAAAAGAAAGCGGGTGAACCCACATGCTTATTGAAAATCAACGCGTTGTTAGCAATTCAGGACAAAGCATTCTTATTGAAGCCACCTTTGAAGGGGGTTTCCAAGCGGATATTGATATTTCACGAACGGAACTTCGTGACGCTGATGCCTTGCGTCCACAAACGGATGAAGTTGGGGTTGTTGAAGTCGAATTAGACGTTACCGCAACCGATGATGACGGCAATGAACGCGAAATTACGGTTGACGTTGACGTCTCATTAGCGTATGACCTTGATTTCGATGAAGGCGAAACCGACGGTAATGCGTACGATATTTTGGACTACGAAATCACAGATGCCCAAGTGCAGTTTGCACAAACAGCATAATCACATAATAAGCACCGGCACATCGCTGGTGTTTTTTTTTGTTGACACGCCATAACATGAGCGTTATAATCTAGTATAAAGCTAAGAAAGTAGGACAATCTATGTTGAATTACCAAATGCGTCTGCTCATGGGTCAATGGTATTTGTGCCTGTCAACCGGCGAGCCAATTGTTGCGCTCACGGTCGATACACTAACACCAGAACAAACGGCGGTGCAATATCTCACCGAAGCAGGCGTTGTTAACCCTCGGGTCACGACTATGATTGGTTAAAAAAAAACTTGACAATCGCTAACAGTAGTGTTACGCTTATAGTAACCAAAATAGGGGGAAATATTTATGAAAATTACAATCAAAATGCCGTCATTTCATAAGAAACTCAAAATTCTTATGCCGTTTGAAACAGCGATTATTACAGCAAACGGTGAGCAAGTGGCGTTTAAAGGGCAATCTTATCCAAGTTATACGTTTACCAGCTTAGCCATTGGCGAAGTCTACTGGCAAGGTGAGCATTTTTCCATTATGACCTTTGACAAGAGTATTGATATGTACCGATATGATGAAAAAGGACATTTGATTGCCACCCGTCATCGTGACGAACCGTTTTCACTGGTCGAGCGAGTGGCTTATGGTTACGTGACGTTACCTGACGGCACACAACACATGGCTGCCTTGCAACTAACGCCAACGTTGGCCGAAGATTTTGAAGAAGGTCAAACGTATCGCGTGACATCAGTCATTCGACCAACTGCTGTTGGCGCAACAGTCATGCGTGTTGGTGTACTGATTCTCACCGCAACAACGCCTGTACCGTTGGGTGATGACGTTACCGAATATTCAGAATTTGAAACATGGCGTCAAGCCGTTATGGCACATGACGCGCAAACTACCAAGAAAGCATATGACGAACCAGATGAACTTGAAACAAGAACTTAATGAATTAGCCAAGCAAGGTTACGCAAAGGCTGACGAGATTGCCAAGCTCAAGCACGAAAAGGCTGTCGCAATTATGAACGGCATGGTCTCACCTGATTTAGCCGAGACCGTATTAGCTGATTCAGATGGTGATTTTGCAGACTTGTACCATGACGAAATTGCTGAATATCAAGCATTTTTGACTGAATTGGAAAAGGAAGTGATTTAATGGTAGAGCTAAAAGACGTTGTGAATTACGCCATGCTAAACAACGTGCTGTTTCAATTGGACTATGAAGGTACCGATTCAAAGATTGTAGTCTTTTATGACAAGGACACGCAAGGTTTGCATGCTACGGCCGATACATTAGAAGATGCTATGGCACTGATTAAGTTCACGATTGAACGTGACGAAGCCGGGTTCCGTCAGTTTGTCTCAATGCCCGCTGACATGGCACAACAAGCTGAACCGGTCGCTATGACGATTGACTTAACTGCCAAGGAAGTGAAAGTGTTAGCTGAATTGACGTCCGGTATCATTGACAGTGGGGCGTCACGCAATACGCAATCTTATATCAAGTCAATTCTTGGTCTAACCACTGACCAATTTGACGAAATCGCGTATGGCATCAATGCTAAGCTAGTTTAATATCATTGGCTTTGGACGCCATAAAAAGCACCACGGACGTTTGCGGTAAATCGGTTCGATAACAACAAAGCCCAGCGTTTCTTTTAGTCTCGGCTGGTTAAAACAAACTAAAGCCACGTTGCCGTATCGGTGGCTGACAAACAAACGGAGGTATGCAATTATGCGTACAACAGAAATTATTAACAAGCTGAACAAGTCGATTTGGTACGATTTGCTTGGTGTTGCTATCATCATCGCCACAGCTTATGCGTCAGGTTATTTGTTTAATGACTTGACACAAACCGCCGTCTTTGCGGGAGCTGGAACATGGGCAAAATACGTGCCATTCGGTATTATTTCAGCTGTTTCGAGTGTGCTGTCGGTCATGTCAACCCGATTGACCAGCAAGCAGAATAATTTAGGAAACGTTTTGGGTGTTATCAATACCGTTACGGCGGGGACTATTGATTTCTTGTTAGGTAATGTAGGTGCTGTCCTAACTTACCCATTCACGTTTGTCATTAACGCAGTCGCAACCCACAATTGGCGGGGTTATGGCGACAAGGTTAACGACCTAAGCGCTTACAAGCGCTGGTTTCCAGCAATGATTATCGGAGCTTTCGGGCTCAGTTTTGGCTTGAACTTTGTGGCCTTTCAACAGATTTCAACGTTGTATATTGTCACAAGTCTAGTCTTTGCATTGTCATTGGTTCCAAACATCATGAACATGTTCAAGATTAAGGAACAATGGGGCTTTTGGGCTGTTTACAACGTTATTCAGCTCGTCAAGGCGGTTGTACAAGGTAACTTTGCCAATGTTGGTAAGTATGTCTACTACATCGTCAATAGCTTAGTCGCCACGATAGCATGGCGTCACTAAGACCAGAACTCGGCGCATGGACATTCCACGCGCTTTTATTGCACACAAGACACATAGAAAACAGGAGAGACAATTTATGGCATATCCAAATTCACACAAGTCAGACACACACCGTCCAGCACAGCATCGACATGCTGATTTCGACAGGTTCAAGAAGGCTAATCGCGCAGAACTCAACGCGATTGAGTCACACGTTGTCGATTTACACGACAATTCAGTCGCCGTTGCTCGCGAGTTGCGCAAGATTAAGGCACAACAAATCGCCAATGCTGTCTTGGGCGTCGCCACGGTAGTTGGCCTAACGTTGGCACACCACCGCAAGAAGTAACCAAAAAAAACAACCAGCCTTAACGGAATGGTTGTTTTTTATTGCCAACGTCATAACAAAAATGGTACACTAATTGTATCAAAACGAAAAGGACACGATTTAATTATGCGAACACCTTATCAATTAGCCACGACACCGCAAGGGACACCATATGTCACCGCTGACGCACAGGGGTTTAACCAATTAGTCTTGCAAAACATGCACGTTTTTGCGTCAACGCTAGGCTATGAAACCCACACGGTGCAATATAATGACCGAACCCAAACATGGGGACTTGATATTGAAACCTTAGCCAATCACGCCAAGCGCTTTATCAATGCCGGTATCAAGCAAGCCCATTTAACTAAGCAAGCGCGACCGGCAGACATTGATAAACTAGTTGCTCAGGCCGTGAATATTCGTAATGGGATTATCACACCGGACGCCTTGCAAAACCCGTCAACCCGTTATATTGTATTCAACAACGGTACGTTGGACACGAACAAGCAGACCCTTATCCCAACCGACTTGAAAAACTATGCCATGAATAGTGTCAACGTTAATTATGACCCACGATTGGCGACAGACACAGAAACGTTACAAACGTTGCTACCACAATTTTATGCTATCATGACGCCGGAACAAGTCACTGATGTGTTGCGCTTTATCGGTTATTTGGTATCAAGTCGCAAAACTGACGAACGATTGACATTAACCGTGCCAGCAGACATGTGGCTAGACGCGATTATGCAGGACTTGCTTAATCAAATCTTGTGTGATTACGACTACATTGAAATCGCACACCAGCAAGCACCGCGCCGATTTAATCGAGCCGTTTACCAACTCGCTATTGGCGACAAATTCATCTATACGACTGAACGGCCACAGAAGCCGATTAACGCTCGTTTAGGTGACGGGTGCATAACAGTTCAACTAAGTCCTAAAAACGCGTCAGACAGCAAGCCGTGGGCTGTGAGACCATTATCCGACCATGAATTAGACATTGTGATGAACACAGCCATTGCGTTGTATCAAAAGTAACGATAACAAAAAAAACAACCATTCATTAAATGAGTGGTTGTTTTTTTTTATTGTGTCTAATGCTTATCGTCGAGCTTGTCTTTGATGTCATCAACGACATCAACGACCTTGTCTTTGATGTCATCAACGACATCAACGACCTTGTCCTTAGCATCTTCAACGGCTTCCTTAGCCTTGCCGAGCAAACCTTCACCCTTACCCTCGGCTTCAAGTTGCTTGTCGTCAGTCACTTTACCAGCAACTTCCTTCACCTTACCAGTAGCTTTGTCAGTTGTTGCTTCTACGTGTTTTTCTAGTGCCATAAGAGTCACTTCCTTTGCGTTTGATGACTCAATTATATCACGAACTCGTTGAGAATGAAAATAACTTGACCTACAATAACGCAAGTGCTATATTGATTTCAGAAAAAGAGGAACAATCACATGACAAATACACAACTGGTCAGTCGATTTTATTTAATCACTTTGCGGGGACAGCCAGTTTACGTGGGGTATACGAACCGACCTATTAAACAACGCTTTACTGAACACAAGCATGATAAAGATTTCGGCGACGTCAAACCCGAAATCCAGTTACTCGACACATTAACCTTCGATTTTTCGTGGGATATTAGCGTTATCAATGATTATGCACAACAGGTTGACAACCGTGAACGTGAGTTGATTGCGGAGTACGGAACACAAGATAGTATCTATCAAAAAGCCATTGGTGGTGGGCAAACGTGAAACATTTCGTGCGCACAAACCACAACAACCCAAAATTTACTGGATTAGCGGACGAAGAGATTTTGACACTGATTGCCCGGGAAAGTATTACACGTCGATACATGAAGAATTTTGTCAAAACAATGGACGACCCAGTTGCGATTTATATGAGCCACTTTGTCAGTCACATGGACGACCCAGTGGCCATTTACATGCGAAACTTCGTTGCTACTATGGGCAACCCCGTGACAATTTACATGCGAAGTTTTGTTAGTCGCATGAACGACCCCGTGGCAAGTTATATGAAGAATTTTGTTCGCAATATGGACGACCCAGTAGCGATTTACATGAAGAGTTTCATTAGTCACATGGACGACCCGGTTGCAATTTACATGAAGAATTTTGTTGGGAACATGGGCGACCCCATGGTGATTTACATGAAGCATTTTGTTAGTGGTATGGACAACCCGGTTGCGATTTATATGAAGAGTTTCATTAGTCACATGCACAACTAAACCCCACAAAAACCACACTGATGAAAAGGTGTGTTTTTTTTTGTTGACAATCATAACAGTTATGTTATACTGTGGTTACAAACAGGAAAGTGAGATAAAACAGTGGAAACAATGAGACAAGTGCACACCCGACAAAAAGTTCAACGTGAGTCAGCGTGGCTAGTCGCTTTAACCGATGAATTACTTGCAGGTGGTGTTGTCGTGAAGAACCTTGGTGAAAACAAGTTTCTAATCTATATTCTCGGAGAAAATGCCCCGGAATCAACTGACTACGATAGGTTGACAGACACCTTGATGAACGCGGAAGTGCGTGTTAAAAGCGGTTGGTTTGACGAAAAACCCATTTTCGGTGAGATAACATATTACTACCACCCGAACTCTGGCACAGCAGAAGCCTATTACTTTCACAAGACCCTTCTAAACGGTGCAATCACCAGAATTTAAACGAAAGCGAGAAAACAGATGGAAACTTTTATGCAAGCGTCAATTCGATTTAGTGCAGGGGAAGACAACCCGTGGCTCGACGGCATCATCCGAGAGCTTAGAATTATCGGGTTTACAGTCACGCACAAGGACAACTTGAAAGTTGTTAACCTACTCACAAACCGCGAACCTGAATCAACAGACTATGACTCACTAGTTGCATCCTTAACTGACTGCACAGTTTATTGGTGGGGTTCGCCGTTTGAAATAGTTCATGACAACGACGTGTTTGGAAAAATCGTATATGACCCGTCATCTAATGACCCAATCGCCCGTTATTTCGACCACGAGATTGACCGATACGCAAAGTCAGTTTGACGACCCTATCACGAAAACTCAAAAAAAAGGATAACAACATATGACAATTGATAGCATAATTATTTTCGTTTTGGTCAGCGCTTTACGACTAATCATTGATTTGATTACTCGACTGGACGAGCGACAAATTGAAGAACAGTATACGAACGTCTTGACGGCACGACCAGCAAAGTCTTATTCGCTTGATGACATAGCACATGATATAGACGAACCATTGCGTCAAGGTGCCAATCAATACTTTAAGTTGAAACCGGTTGCCAAGATTGGTCGGCCACATAACGCTCATGTTAATCACAAATCAATGAGTCCCATTCGTCGAAATCCGTAGTCGTGTACAGAGACCACCACTAAACTTGGTGGTTTTTTTTTGTTGACGTGTAATAACATAAGTGTTATACTTAAATCATAGTTAAGGAAACGGAGATAAGAATAATGGAAATTAAAGCTGTATCTGAACATGCTTACGTTATTAAGAAGGTAAACCGCAAGTCGCAAGCACGATATGCAAAGCCTTATCACGTGGGCGATAAAATTACTTTTTCAACGACTATTACCCGAACAACGAACCACAGTGACAGCGGTGGCAATTACGTCGTGCGTTATAAACTATACAATAATGGCATGGAGATTGCTACAGTAACGCAGAATGAACTGGTCAATTTGTTCCAGATATTCGACGTAGAAAATGATTAAAAAAAAAGCCACTAACGAAGTCACATTTGCTAGTGGTTTTTTTTATTGACGAATGATAACATAAGTGTTATACTGATAACATAAACAAGAAACGGAGATAAGAATAATGAGCAAGAAACCTATGACAGAAATCGATAAAGCACGGTTAGGGTGCATTGTCGACGTTGCTGTGATAATCGTAATGGCGTTCATATTTATGCACGAAGACATGTATCTTCACAGTCTTCCACACATGACAACATCAACTGTTGTACGCACCCGTGCTCTTTTTAGCGCCGGGTTGAGACTACTGTCAATCGTTGTGGGTGTTGGATTTACGATAATGTTCTATATCGACATATCTCGGCTCGAAGACACAAACTAAATAGCTAACAACCCCAACCACTAACGAAGTCACATTTGCTAGTAGTTTTTGTTTGACCCACAATAACAGTTGTGTTATACTTAAATCATAAACAAGAAAGAGAGACAAACACAAAATGGTACAAAAGTTAAATGCGAGAGCAACGGGAGTATTCAAGCGACTAATCAGCCAACAACCGACCGAGTCCAATGCAGAGGCGGAAGCGTTGTATGCGAAGTTTAAGCCGTTAGACAAGCCGGAGACGTATGCGGTTAACAGTTGGGGATATGAGCAGACGAACTATGAGAATGTGCAAGTGATTGGACAAGCGGGTTCGAGCATGATACTTGTTGGTCGATATGCAACCTATGCGATAGCGAAGCGTAAGTATGTAAACCGAGAATATGCGCATTTAGATGCCGTGCGGTCAACAAGCTGGGAACAAGCGTACACGTCAGACGAGATTGCTGAAAGTCGGCAAGAAAACATGTATTTTGGACACTAACCCACCCAAATCCGGTAAAGAGAAAGAGAGAGAGATAAACGAATGCTATTAGTACAAAAAACGACGTTAAGGTTAACGGAGGACATCAATATTGATTCAGTGTATCAATTTATCAACGGGGTCACAAGTGCAGTAGCGCAACAGATGTCGTTAAGCACTGACGCCATGCAAGGTGTTTATGATGAGTTAGAGGAAGCGTTTGTAAATGAGCCAGACAACTGGGTCACGTATAACCGAGATTTTGACAACTATGACGGCAAGGACTTTGCGATTGATTTAATTGATGGTAATAAAGTGGTTATCACACAATTTTTCCAATAAGCAACCATAATTGTAAGCATGAGCAACCGCCATGCTTATTTTTTTTATCCATTTGACAAGACCAGTCCATGCAAGGCAACTACCAAGCAACCAACCAGCCACCATGCTGATGAGCAACTAACTAGCGACCATGCGATACCGGTTGTGCATGCGTGCTGACGTAATTAGACGACCATTTTTGTTGCATCTATCATAACAGTTATGTTATAATAAGATAAACGTAACCGGTGGGGATGCGATTGCGTGCTAAATACGCAACGACTTGTTACCGTGTAACTATCCCGCAAATGCCTTAGGTTAATTTGTGCCACAATTGTTGTGCGACATAGGTCAAGCATACAATTTTACAACTATCAGTGCTGAAGCACAGGAAATTGTTCAACTAATGCACAAACTATGTTTTGCTGATGTCTACTGGACGCCAATCTGCATGGTTATTAAATGGTTGTATAGCACATGCTCGTAACATGCAATCAGATGTTCCAGCCGGCGGGTTAGCTGACGCCGAAACATGTGCGTGCATGATGTGATTATTTTTTTACCCTAATCATAACAGTTATGTTATAATAAGATAAGCACATGCAATGGGGATGCGGTTGGGTACTTGCCTGACGCCAGTTGAGCAACGGAGTTGACAAGCCTAATGGTTATGGTAAAGATTGATACCAGTTTTGTGCGACGTTGGTTGTGGAGACAATGTTATGACGAACCATGCTGACGCACAAGAACAGGTGTATTTATTGCCGTGTGCCTATTTTGTTAAGGTTTACTGGACACCAGTCTGCATGGTGGCTAAACAGTTGCGTAGTTGATGTTTCAAACATGCAGTTAGATGTTCCAGCCGGCGGGTTTGTTGACGCCAAACATATAGGTTGAAATTTGAGATAGCTGTTGTACGACATAAGTCAAGCATACAAAATGACAATTATCAGTGCTGACGCACAGGAAATTGTCTGCCCAATGCACAGACTATGTTTTGTTAAGGTTTACTGGACACCAGTCTGCATGGTTATCCGTTGGCTACCCGACCAAAGCCCCACAAATGCAGTCAGGTGTTCCAGCCGGCGGGTTCGTTGCCCGCAAAAGCCGGGTTTGGTTTAAGCCCAACGCCACAGGGACATAAGTCGAGCACATAAAATGACAACCACCCGTGCTGACGCACATGAAATTATCCAACCAATGCACAGCCCATGTTTTGTTGATTTCCATTGGACACCACCAAGCATGGGTGTAAATTAGCCACCCGGCCAAAGCCCAGCATGAGCAGTTAGGTGTTCCAGCCGGCGGGTTAGTTCCCCGCAAGCACACGCCTAAAAACCAAGCCGGCAACCACCAACGCCCAACCCAAGCACTCAACACCAACCCCGCCGGTATCAACTCGCAAAACCCAAGGGCAACCACGTGCACCAATGCAGGCACCCATTATGCGTCCACCCAGCCACCGTGCGGGGAAGCACCCAATCAACACCCCACAAACGGCAGTGAAAAACCCCATGAACAAAATCGGTCAACCACCCGAACNCAACCGACCAACCCAACCAACCCGTTAAACAAAATCGCACAAACGCACCCCAATGCAGTCCCCAATTAAACAAAATCGCTCAAATCGGGTCAAAACCCCAGTTAAAACCCCGGAAAAATACCCAAAAGCACCGAAAAGCACGTTTTTGTTCATCAAAAGTGACATTTTGTGCATGTTACCCCGGCAAATGATAAAAATCGGTCATTCTGCACCCGGCCAGTGCGGAAAATGACCGAAAATGTTTACCGGCACTTTGTCGCCGTTTTTGTCTAAGCGAAGATAAATACTGAATACGAATTACTTTTTTCAAAATAGCAATAATCTATGTACAGTAGTACAGCAAACCGACACTTGTGTAAAATGTTATTTTTACTAAATAAATTATTTGTTTGTACGTGTGTTAGGTAGCAACGCGGACGTAGCACGTATAAAGAAATAATTTATTTTCAAAATAAAATTTTAGGTAGCCCTTAGAACAAACTGTACTTAGTTCTGAAACAAGCCTAACGTCCACCCCAAAACCGATTAGAATATAAGTAACTCTATTCACATAAACGTTCGTCGTCGTTACTTATATTCTAATCTACTTTGTGGTAAATGTCAAGCATATTTCTAAATTAAATACGAATTGCTCTAACGCCTACTTTAAATTCATTTTAAATCTATTTCTTCATACACCCCACAACCTCATTTTTATCTACTTACGTACGAATAAATAATTTATTTTAGTAAAAACATTTCGCATAAGGGCGATTGCAGTACGGTTGTGCATTGATTGTTGCTATTATAAAAAGTAGTTCGTATTCAGATTTATCTTTGCTTAGACAAAAACGGCNACAAAGTGCCGGTAAACATTTTCGGTCATTTTCCGCACTGGCCGGGTGCAGAATGACCGATTTTTATCATTTGCCGGGGTAACATGCACAAAATGTCACTTTTGATGAACAAAAACGTGCTTTTCGGTGCTTTTGGGTATTTTTCCGGGGTTTTAACTGGGGTTTTGACCCGATTTGAGCGATTTTGTTTAATTGGGGACTGCATTGGGGTGCGTTTGTGCGATTTTGTTTAACGGGTTGGTTGGGTTGGTCGGTTGCGTTCGGGTGGTTGACCGATTTTGTTCATGGGGTTTTTCACTGCCGTTTGTGGGGTGTTGATTGGGTGCTTCCCCGCACGGTGGCTGGGTGGACGCATAATGGGTGCCTGCATTGGTGCACGTGGTTGCCCTTGGGTTTTGCGAGTTGATACCGGCGGGGTTGGTGTTGAGTGCTTGGGTTGGGCGTTGGTGGTTGCCGGCTTGGTTTTTAGGCGTGTGCTTGCGGGGAACTAACCCGCCGGCTGGAACACCTAACTGCTCATGCTGGGCTTTGGCCGGGTGGCTAATTTACACCCATGCTTGGTGGTGTCCAATGGAAATCAACAAAACATGGGCTGTGCATTGGTTGGATAATTTCATGTGCGTCAGCACGGGTGGTTGTCATTTTATGTGCTCGACTTATGTCCCTGTGGCGTTGGGCTTAAACCAAACCCGGCTTTTGCGGGCAACGAACCCGCCGGCTGGAACACCTGACTGCATTTGTGGGGCTTTGGTCGGGTAGCCAACGGATAACCATGCAGACTGGTGTCCAGTAAACCTTAACAAAACATAGTCTGTGCATTGGGCAGACAATTTCCTGTGCGTCAGCACTGATAATTGTCATTTTGTATGCTTGACTTATGTCGTACAACAGCTATCTCAAATTTCAACCTATATGTTTGGCGTCAACAAACCCGCCGGCTGGAACATCTAACTGCATGTTTGAAACATCAACTACGCAACTGTTTAGCCACCATGCAGACTGGTGTCCAGTAAACCTTAACAAAATAGGCACACGGCAATAAATACACCTGTTCTTGTGCGTCAGCATGGTTCGTCATAACATTGTCTCCACAACCAACGTCGCACAAAACTGGTATCAATCTTTACCATAACCATTAGGCTTGTCAACTCCGTTGCTCAACTGGCGTCAGGCAAGTACCCAACCGCATCCCCATTGCATGTGCTTATCTTATTATAACATAACTGTTATGATTAGGGTAAAAAAATAATCACATCATGCACGCACATGTTTCGGCGTCAGCTAACCCGCCGGCTGGAACATCTGATTGCATGTTACGAGCATGTGCTATACAACCATTTAATAACCATGCAGATTGGCGTCCAGTAGACATCAGCAAAACATAGTTTGTGCATTAGTTGAACAATTTCCTGTGCTTCAGCACTGATAGTTGTAAAATTGTATGCTTGACCTATGTCGCACAACAATTGTGGCACAAATTAACCTAAGGCATTTGCGGGATAGTTACACGGTAACAAGTCGTTGCGTATTTAGCACGCAATCGCATCCCCACCGGTTACGTTTATCTTATTATAACATAACTGTTATGATAGATGCAACAAAAATGGTCGTCTAATTACGTCAGCACGGACGGACGCGCTCTTATCAGTCACGAACAAATCTAAATCTTGTTCACGGCCATGTTGCGCCACGGCTAAACGTACAGCGTCGTCTTTGTCTGTACGTAAAGCGTCAAGCACAGCGTTTGTACTTGTATCGCGGTCGTGAATGCTTCGCACGAGTTCAGTACGTACCAGTGGCGACCTGTCTCGCATTAGGCGTGGTATGAGTTGATGATACTTTTCGTGAACTGTTAGTGAAGCAATTAACTGACGTACTTCTGGGTTTCGGTCTTGAATGAACGCTTGTGTAAAACCTGCGTCTGGCTCCATGGCAATTAAGTATCTCTTGATGTTCGTCGGTAGGCGCTTTAACGTTCTCGGTGACAAATTATCAATTCTATGGTTATGTGCTTCAAACCACGCACTAGCACTTTTACCGTCAAATAATGCCTGTTTCATGTATTTTATTCCTACTTTCTTGTTTATGTATATAGTATAACACTTGTGTTATGACTTGTCAACAAGAAAACCACTGGCTAGAACCAGTGGCTAAACTGTAAGACGTTTTCGTTATTAGTAAATAGTATCGTACCCATCAGCTTTGTTGACGTCTTGTTTGAACATGTTTGTCGCATGTTTAATCGTCAGCTCTTCCCCAACAGTCGGGATGTGATTTGAGCCTACTTGATACCGCAAAGACCCATTATTCCCATCATCTTGGTGAACGATAACTTCACCATTTGAGATACTGACGACTCGTGCATGATACGTTGTTTCATCAACGGTCGTTGTTGACGCAAGAATGACACCAATACTAGCTACTAGGAAAACGAACACCATTTGTAAAATTGCCTTCATATGCGTTGCTTCCTTATAAATAGACTTAGTTAATTATAACAAAAACAACCGTTAAGTAACATAGCCTTAAAAACGTATTTACAGGCCTTTTGAGACACCTTTGTTTAAACATGGATAATTAGTCGGATAATGGTTTAAAATGGCGTGACGCGTCGCTGGGGACGAAATAAAGGGTGTTTACTTGGTGACAGCAATTCGTTCTCGCCCACGCACTAAGTCCGCACCGCGTTCACCAGCTTTATAACGACTATGAACCAATTGACGTGTAACACCATAGTCCCGTGCTAAATCGGCCAATGTTAAGTATTCAACCCCATTGACAACAAATGGTTCAGGACTATTGCTGTGTGAAATGTGGTCAGCAACCAAATCACGGCCACGCAAGCCACGGCGATAGCGGGTTGTCGCTCGGCTAACGGATACGTTAAATGCGCGAGCCATGTCTTTGAACGTATTAAATGATTGACCATCAACTGTTAATTCAAGTCCCCGCAAGTTATCTGTCACAAGGTCGTCACCACGGAAACCACGCGCATACCGGTTTGCAACGGTTGATTGCAACATACCATATGCTCGGGCGACGTCAGCAAGGGTCTGATAGGTTGTTCCATGCACAGTTACAACACGCCCCGCTTTGCGCTCGTCCAATTCACGCACCAAATCATGTCCACGTAGTCCTAAACGATAACGGCGGGCAATGGTTGGTACTTTGATATTATAAGCGCGTGCCAATGCGGATAGACTAGGGTACGTCACCCCGTCAATTGTTTCGGTAATATTAGAAGCCATAATGTGCTACTCACTTTCGATTTGTTTTAATCATCATACCACAGTATATGTCTCACGTCAACATAATAAAAACACCGAAGGTGAATGACTTCGGTGTTTTTATTATTGATTAGTTATCGCTATTGATGAACGCTTTCACGTCCTTATAACGTTGTGTCGTCTTGGTGGCGTCGTTATGCTTTGTCGCATAGTGACTGGTATCACCAACGTCAGGGTTGTCATACTTAGGCGTTGTAACCAAGAATGACGTGTCGTTGTTGAAATCATATCGAGGGTCATCTGGGAATGACCCGTTAGAGACGTTGACTGTTTTCGTCAATGATAGACGCGGATTAGAATACAAGAATGATTGATAAGCCCTGGCACCATAGTTCAGCGTCATGTTATATGACGTTCCCGGTTTGGCGTCGGTTGGTGTCAAGAATTGACTGTTTGTCACTTCAATCAGGTTACTCTTATCACTTGGGATAGCGCTACCAAAGAATTGTGTGGCGTTTTCACCGTGACGAACCCAACTATTTGCAAACTCCCATTGCATGTCGACATGCGCCTTTGACAATGGCAATGCGTTTGTTGTTGCGGTATCAGCAGTGTCTGATGTACTTGTGTTCTTGGTTGTTTCACTCTGTGAATTCTTTGTCACGTCGTAAAGCGTTGTATTACCTGAACTCTTCAAACCTTGCGTTTGGGTCAACAATCGTGAATCAATGGCTGAACTTTGAGTGAGCTTGTGACCAGCAATGTCAACCGATGTCGCATTTGTGTCTGACGCCTTGGCTGAATTAGTTGACGCACCCCAACCAGCATACGTGTCGGCTGACAGCGTAATCTTGTTGGTGAAACCATAACCCTTTTGAACCGATACCTTGGTCTTATCGTCAGAAACCGTATACGTCTCCGTGTACTTCTTGACGTTATTTGGGTCGTCTGCCGTGACAACGTTGGCTACTGAACCCGTGAACCGACCTGAACGACTGTTTGGGTTCAAATCGTCCCGTTGTGTCAACTCATCAGTCGTGACCTTAGTGTTTTCAGCTTCTGGCACGGCAACACTCAGGTCGCCTGCGTCACTGAAATCAAACCATGCAGGTTTCGTTCCCTTAGCAAATGCGTCTTTACTTGATACCGATAGCTTTTCGCCCTTAGTTAACTTGGCTTGACTTGTCGTAGGCGATACAACATATGCTGTGACATCTTTTGTGCCGTCAGCATTAGCTGTTGTCTTTTGTGACACGATATTCGCCTTGGTAGCTGACTGATTACCAATGGCTAACTTAACGTCAGACATGTCGGCGTCCTTAGTAAAGTCGTAACCCGTCCACGTGTTTTTAGCAGTTACGGCATAGACGGTTGTGTAATTAGCCCAACGGTCGTTGCGTGACGCGTTGTTGTTAACGACACCTGACGTGTAGGCCGTTAACTTTTGCACTTTGTTCGTAAACGGACGAGCATAGTCTAATGAATAATCCGTTCCGGGATTAATCACAACGTTAACCGTACCATCATTATTAGCAGTTGCAACCTTTGCACTATCGGTTGTCGCTTTGTAGTTCCAACCTGTGTACTTAGGTACATGGGCTTTTTGGGTCAAGCCTTGGTATGACGTGACCGTTGCCGGCTTAACTACATCAGGGTTAGCAATGACCGTTTTAGAACCCGCCTTATATGGCGTAATAGTTGTTGTCTTAGTTGGGACATCAACATCTAGGTTTTGACGAACGGTTGTTGCTGTGGCTGAATTTACGTTTCCATACGCATTACTTGGCACGGCTAGGTTAACTGGAATCTTACCGTTTAACTTGTCTAACGCGTCCCCCAAAGTTGACGCCGTGTCAACAGTTGTTGGATTGCTAATTGCCCAACGGTCAAACACGTGAATAGGCTTACCCCAACCGTCAAGGTCTTTGGTGTAATCTGTTGGCGTGTACTGCGTGTTATCGTAGTAAACGTAGTGTAGCTTATTTGTCAAGGTGTTCATACCCGCAACCACACCAGTTCCATCACTGCGACCACCACCGAATACGTCCTTGAACGTTTTCGTAATCACGTAGTCATTGCTTACAAACGGTGTCGTTAATGTTGAACTTGTGCTCAACATATCACCATCAAGCCCACGGGTGATTGATTTTTGACCAGTCTTTGACATGTCACCACCGGCGTAACCCTTGGTGATGTCGGCTTCGGTTTGATAGTTATCATCCCCAATTGCTGACGTCATAACTTGCTTATTCAAACGTTGTTGATTCAGGTGAGACGTCGTGTTTACGGGTGCGTTAACCATGTACATGGTTGCTGTACTCATGTTCAACGTTGATGATTCAACCTTTGAGAAACCCGCAACTGCGTATTCGTTACCACTGGCGTCAACGCCAACTTGTCCGGTCTTACGGGAAATCTTCGTTGATGACGGCGTCCAGTCCAGCGTAGATTTCTTTAAGTCCGCACCGGGTTTCCATGATTCCTTGGCTTGCACATAGAATGCGTTCGCTTTGTAATCAGAGACGGGTCGTGCGTTAAGCGTCACGGTGATGACACCAGTTGTCGCATTCGTTGTGAACTTTGCTTTTGACGTCTCATCAGTGGTTGCACCGGTTGTCTTGTTACGAGCATACAGTTTCAATTCATCAATGTTGACCGTGCCACCCGCAACACCAAGGTCGGTGATGTTCATGGTGGTTGAAGCTGTGTTAGCTGTTGACCCAGATTGTTGCCCTTGCAAGGTGGCATTTAGCTTAGCCACTGCATACCATGGCTTGTTAGCATCAGCGTCGGCTGTCTTAACGACCCCGCCCGATTCATAAGTGAAATCTGACGTGTTTGTGCCGGTGGTGATTGGCGTTTCACGCGTCCCCATACTTGTGGCACTTGATGACTTTTCTAGGACAACGGTTGTAGTTGTCGCCTTTGACGTTTTGTGGTTATATGTTCCGGAGATAGACTTTGATTGACCGTTCCCAGCACCGTCACCTGAAACTGACACGAAGTCATAACCTTCGGGTGCTTTCTTAATTGCGTCATCGATGTTATACGTCCACTTCTTGCCATCACTGGCGTTTGTCGTGATGTTTGGCAACCCACTGATTGCTTTACCTGAACCGTCCACAAACTTAATCGTGTGCGTTGCGTTCTCGTAATAGTGATACGTGACGTCAGCAGGGTTTGCACTGAACTTAAATGTGTTACCAAAGTTCGTTGTGTTGTTAATGAAGGTATAACCCGAGAAGTTCTGGCCGATGAAGTTTGGGATGGCACTACCAGACTTACCAGTCAACTCTAACGTACCGTTCGCACTGGTTGTGTATGGTACTTTCGTACCGTCAACGTTTGTCCACGTCCCACTTTGAATGACTTTGTTCTTACTTGCAGGGACAGCGTCACCGGCTTCATCAACGAACGAATAACCAACCACACCGGGGATTGACACGTTCATATTGTAAGCAACAGCCCAGTTATAACGACGCTTGCCCGCGTCTGTTCGAGATGCGCCATACCCGTAAACCGGAGTGAATGTCCCATCAGAGTTCATAGGAACTTTCCATGACGTCGTATTAAATGTCAATCGACCGTGCTCAAGGGTCTTGTTGTTGTTATAGAAACCGGTAATAAAGTGATTATCTTTCTTGATAACATTGTTCAAATCAGTAACGACTTTGCTGGTTGTTTCAGGTTGCTTTGATGCATATTCCGTTCCCGGCTTGGGCGTAATACCGTCCTTGCCGGTCATGAAGAAGAACGCGTCTACGAACCCAGCCCCGACAGATGACTTGTTAAATTGATAATCCGTTGCAACGCTCGTCACCATCAAATATGGCTTAATGTCACGACCAAAGTGGATGTCATAAGTTAACGTTAGTGAGACTTTACCATTCCAGAAACCACCATACGAAATATTATAAGTGGCTGTTGATTTTTGGTTTTTCAAGACGTGTTCTTTGACCGTTGAATCGCTAGTTGTCGCTGCAGAGACGGACTTAACGGTAGCTGGTGAATGAGTCAGATACACCGGTGCAACAGTCGTTGTCGTCATCGTGGCTGTCAAAACAAGCGAATTCAATAAATACTTGTTTACTTTCATGTGCGTTTACTTCCTTAAATGTTTCTTATAATGTAACACAAATCACAAGAAAAATCAAGTAAAAAAAAGACCCTCGTTTCGAGAGTCTTGATTTACTTTATTTAAACCAGCCGTACTTCTTATCGGGCAAAACGTAGTCTAATGCTACAATCCCAATTAAAAATAACAATTGGTTCCAAACGTTTGAGAAGAATGCTGACACGACGACAACTTGCACCAGTTCAATTAGTGTGCCCCAATATAGGGTGCGTTGTAATGTTCTTGCAAATAGACGAGCGTTGTCGCCGGTAATTTGCAGTTTTGGCTTCTTGATGACCTGCAAAGCATCCGGGTGGGTAGCGATAAAGTCATCACTGGAAACCGCAACTTTTCCTTCAATCTTGCCGTGTCCCATAATAAGCAAGGTTAGCGCACCTACCGTCATATACATCATAATCACAAGATTAGTTGTCGACCCGGCAATAAATGCAATCAACGGCATGTACAGCCGTTGTGTGTGGTCTAACGTCCAATCAGTATATTTGTACATGAATAGGTATAAGACGCCGGGGATGATTGCAACAAACGCATTTGGTTGTGACAAGGCGAGGCCGAATAAGTCACCGTCTAAGAAATGCGCTATCCGGTAGACAATCATCAGAATTGGCAATTCAATCAGCAACATGGTCGCCAATGATGCGAATGGAAATTTGACGTTATTCAAGGCTTTGTATGCTTTATGTAGCTCACCGTTTGGTATCTTAGCCAGTTCCGGCGCCAACGCTTCGACGTTGGCTTCAATTTGCCACCGGTTCTTCTTATTGCGTGAGACAAAATACGATGTAATAGCTCGCACAGCTAATACGAGCGTGATTGATGTTACCAGCAAGGTTGTGTCGCTATTTAATCGTTTTGCAAAGGCAATAATCACATCTTGATTGACGGCGTATAGCCAAATGATGACTAAGTCCATGGCAAACAGGAGCCAATTGATATATTTGAGCATAAGTTTTCGAGTTCCTTAGTTATTTACTTAACCGTTGTGACCGTTGTAATGATAACAAGGTTAGTTGTGTGTGGTTCACCATTTAAGGTTGTTTTTGCTTTAATCGCAATAACATTATCGTCCTTATTTAATAGGGACTTAACAACATATTTGTTGTCGCCAATATTAGACTTGTCGTAAACCTTACCGTTTAGCCCGGTGTGCTTAGCATCAATATCAGCTTGGGTAACTTTATCATTACTTTCGACGACATAGGTGAATTTAATCCCGTCATCAGCGGTGTCATAATATTGTTTTGTCTTGGCATCAGTACGGGCGGTCTGCCCCTTACCAACGTCGTCTAGTTCTTCGATTGTCCCGCGGTTATTACTACTATAATCTCGCGCAACAGCGTTTTCAAAATCTGCTTGACGGATAAAGAACGTGCCTGCTTTGACACGACTTGCATTATCCGCATTTAATTGGGCTTGAATACGTGTGATATTCTGCAAGCGGTTTGCACCGGTTACTTGTTTCACATAATTAGTACCAAACACAATCAGGATAATCACGAAAAACACTGTTAGGAAGATGTATGAAAAATTTCGTATTGTTGTACCCATTATACCGTCCTATTCTCGTTACTGTTGTGTGTTCGGATATTGTGACTGACATATTCTACCATGTTCACTTTATGCGCTTGCTGGCCGGAACCAATCGTGTAGATTGGTGCAAAAATGGCTGTGGCAAACGCGCTCATAACCAGAATACCAACCACAACTGTGATGATGTCTTGAATTTTATCGCTCATATCTTCACCTACTTTACTAGTGTGATGCCGTAACTATGCAGGTTCTTGATTTCACCGATACTGAACGCAGGCACTTGTTTTTGTACGGTCTTGTGCGTCTTAGGGTCTTGCTCATCAATTGTTTGTCGCCCAATATTGATAGCATTGACGCTCATGACATAATCAACACGTGTCCCATAAGTTTGCGACTTATTACCTAGTGGTTCAGTCGTGCTATAACCTGCCGGATATTTCTTAGCCGTGGCATCGGCCTCACTAATCCACTTACCTGTATGTTTACCGCTCTTGTCAATCAGTTCGACCGCACGGTCAATTTTGATTTTATTTCCAAAACTATTCTGCAAGTCTGTAATGGTTTCATCTTTTAGTCCACCGGTTGTTGCAATGGTACGTTCAATATTTTGCTGACGTTGTGGAATTTGGTTTGCTGTAAACATTCCGACACCGGTCGCCAACAAGATAACCATTAGAAACACCCAGATGACATAACCGAATATGTCACTTATATATTTGTCCATTTCGTTATTTACCTCATGTTATATTTCTTACTAGTATAGCACGGAAACGATTAATTTCATAGTCAAGCAAAAGAAAAACGCTTTCTAGTGAAAGCGCTTCTCGTTTATTATAGCCCCAAGCCACCAGAGAACAATGGCCTAATTGTAATGAACAATAGCCCACTCAACATACCGAGCAACGGAATCATCCCAACAATAAAGGTCATTGTTGAGATAACACCCAGCTTACCAGCCTTCTTATTGGCAATGTTCGTCACTTGCTCCATGAACTCTTGGTCAGCGTGTTTAGCTAATGTTTCAATAACTGCCGAACTACCTGTCGTGTGCAACACGCCGTAAATTGATGACATGTATGTCACCGCACGGGGGCTACCTGAAAAGGTATTGGCAAATTCTGTGTAAGGTTCTTCCTTACCGGGGTTCAATCGAATTGATTCTAGCAATTGGTAAACCATGCGTCGGTCGTTTTCCGCGTTCAATCGTGACCCAATTTGGTCGAACAAACGATAGTCGTTGTTATTAACCCCTGACAACAAGTATGGTGTCAGCAAACGCATGAACTTGGCGAATGCCATTTCTCGGTTTAATGTCCAACTAGCCAATGCCGTTTCAAGTTTACGATAGTCCATGAAATACGCAAATCCAGCCAAGCCAAATGGTATTGCCCATACCCAAACGGCGTGTGACAAACTTGCCACAATCAACCCGAACGCGAATGCAAAGACGGTTTTAATCAAACGATTACGCTGAAAGTTAATCTCGTCGACGATTGACAAATTCAACTTTTGCATCATCTTACGCTCTTTTTCAGAAAGCGTTTTCAAGGCAATGCGACTTGTCAGCTTAGCGCGGAACCGGTTGACATCTTCGGCTTGCTTATCGTCGTAAGGCTTAACTTCATATAACTTCACCAACCGGTCACGTGATGATGACAAAGCCATTAAATTACGGTCAAAATAGTGTTGATAGAAGAAAATCAATAGCAGAGTGTAAGCAATCGCAAAGATAATTGCAATACCAATTCCTAGTGGACTGCCAAAGTAAGCCGTTTTAATCTCGCTTCCCATGGCTGACACAATCTGCGTTGATGTAAACCACAGAATCAAGGCCATAACCACGGTGATAATTTGAAATTCCTTTTGACGCATATTCAATTTGTTATTGTACGCAACTTGTTGGCGATACAATTCGTTGTGCTGTTTCATCAATTCTGATAACACGGCCTCGTTGACGTACCCTTCTAAGACTTTCGTTTCAATTTGTTCAAAGAACAACACGAACAAATCGTCAAACGCATAGGCTGATTCAAAATCTCGGAACGCCCGCTTAATCTCTTGTTTACCCGGTCGCAAAATCAATTGCCCAATCAAAACGTTCAAGTCGTGTTTTAATTCATTATAGTCGTCATCTTCTTCATGAATACTACCTTCGATATTGTCACGCGCAATAATCAACGCTCGGTCAAATGTTCGACTTTCGTCCAGCATGGACTGTGATAACTGGTTAATCAACAAATTTCGTTGAATATAACTAGCCTCAAAATAATTTTCGCGAACTTGTCGTGGCAATAGCAGGAAATATCCGACAACGACACCGACTAACGCGACAACTAGGGCGACGAGCACTTCTTGCGTGAGTACATAGCTGTACGCTCCCAGCATGACGACGGGAAAGGCTATCAATTGCAACTGCCGTTTACGGTTAAGTTTCCCACCGTAAGCATGTTCATAAGCGACTAGCTCTTCCAAGTTAAATCGCTTTTTTTCACTAGCCATAGATGTGGCCTCCTTATTTTATCTCTTGCCAGTATACCACAAAAACGAACGGTTGACGAGCAACAAAAAAAAAAAACCAACTCCCAAATGAGAGCTGGTTTCTATCAATTCAATTGATTACTTAGGTAAATATGCTGAATATGCTGAATATGCCGGAGCCGATGGGTTAGTTGGCTCTGCCGATGGGTTAGTTGGCTCTGCCAAAGAGTTGTTCAACACTTCAGCCACCTTAGCTGATGTGTTTCCAACCAAAGTCTTTAATTGCTTTCCGAATACCAAGAAAGCCAATCCGACGATAACAGCTGCAGCAATCATAATGATTTGTGCGATTGATAGTTCCATATAAGTTAATCTCCTTAGCGCTTGGGCGCGTCACTTAATAATTTATTTGTTAAGCTATTACTTAACTCAATACAGAAATTATAACAGATAGCTTTTTTCCGTGCAACAATCGTTACGACAAGTTTTCACGCACTTTACCGTTTATTGGCTTCCAGATGTCGTCCAACTCCGTATCATTCCAGTCGTTTTCAAACATGTTGTCGCCATGTAACTTTTTGGGAATTTTGTTGAACTGGTAATCTCACACTAATTTACAATCAATTTGCCGAATTTGCTGGTTGAAGCATGCGCCCCGATACGAGTCAACAAAAAAACCAGCTCTCATTTCAAGAGCCGGTTTTCTATCGATTCAACTGATTAGTTACCACCTGCCAAAGCATCAGTCAACACGGCTGACACCTTAGTTGACGTGTTTCCAACCAAAGTCTTTAACTGCTTTCCGAATACCNAGAAAGCCAATCCGACAATAACGGCTGCAGCAATCATGATAATTTGTGCAATTGATAGTTCCATATAAGTTAATCTCCTTAGCGCTTGGGCGCGTCACTTAATAATTTATTAGTTGTACATTTCTGCTTAACTTTGAATATAGAAATTATAACAGATAGTTTTTCTCGGCACAACGATTATTACGACAAGTTTTCACGCACTTTACCGTTTGTTGGCTTCCAGATGTCGTCCAATTCCGTACCATTCCAGTTGTTTTCAAACATGATGTCGTCATACAACTTCTGCGGAAGTTTGTTGAACTGGTATTCTCGCACTAATTTATCATCAATTTGCCGAATTTGTTGACTGAAAATAACTTCCTGTCCATCGGGGTGTTCATTGTTCAGATACACGATTTCGTCCGGATAACGCATTGTCACACCGTTTGGGTAGGTCTTACGGATAACGTGAATACCTAGTGACATATAAGTTAGCAAATCTTCTTCAATTTCCTTATCGTCCAAATTGTATTCCATCTTCATCATATTCTTGAAACGTGATGGCATTGACTTGTTATTAACGGCGTGGACAGTGGTGATGATTGAGTGACCAGTCAGCATAGCTTGATACAACTCAAAAGCTTCGGCACCACGGGTCTCTGACACCAGAATCCATGTTGGATAATTACGCAAGGCTTGTTGCACCAAGTCGATAATTCGGACACCACTATCATGACCAGTTTCATAATTGTGTTGAATGGACGTTAGCCAACTCATGATGTCCTTATATGGGAACAAGGTTTTCAGTTGGGTTTCCGCCACGTCTTCAACCATGATAACACGGTCGGTACGTGGAATTGGTGATACCAAATATTTCAGCAGGGTAGTCTTACCTGTTCCGGTACCCCCACTAATGACCATGTTTTGCTTTGCAATAACACTGGCAAATAGTAAATCACGTACCGCATGCGGTGCATAAGCGTCCCAATTGCTATCATTCAATTCCAAACGGGGATGCGAGATACGCAATGACATGGTAACACCGACAGATGACGTGTTTTCATTGTTACCTGACACACGAATATCNCCGGAGAACCCGTTCAGCAACGGGTTACTACGACTGAACCCGGCATCTTCTTTAACCGCAAACTTATTCAAGATACTTAAAATGTAGTCATTGGTAACAATTGGCAAATCACGAAAGGCTTTGTTTTCAGCCAACTTCGGGTCGTCAACACGGGCATAAATAATCTTACCTGTCTTAGGATTACCGGTATCGACGGTCAAAAATGTCCCGTTAAAGTTAATGTCGGTCGTACGAGGGTGGTTCTTAATGATTTCAGGAATCATCCCCATACCAATCATATCTTGCAAGACGGCTTCTGACATTTCCTGGTTATTGTGCGTGACCATCTCAGCAAAGTTATCATCGTTCATCAACGTATCAAGCAAGATACCCTGTGCGTCGGAACTACCTGTGATAACAGCTTGTTGCACTTCGGTTGACTTGATTTCAGCCAAGCGCCGTTCAATATCGGCCTCCTGCATTTGACGCGTGCGTTCTAGGTTTGCCGTGTCGTCAATCGCTGGGGTCTCAATCAAAGTCTCGGTGATAGTCTCTTTATTATTATTCTTTCCAAATACTGACATATTCAGCCTACTTTCTTTTGTTATTGCTATTAGTATAGCATGTTTGGTTAAAAGTTGCATTTCAGAAATGGGTGTTATATAATGTTAACAACAAATCAAACAGCAAGAAGAACCACACACAAATATTATTTGAACATACAACCTTCTTAGCTAGTTTGTGTTAGACCCACTCGATTGAGTGGGTTTTTTTTGTTATTCGACGGGTTCAAGTCCGACGTAAACGCGACCCTCTTGACCAACGATTTCACGGACACCGTTTTCCAAATAGTAATCACGCAAGTCTTTCTTTTTAAAGCCATTACGTTTTAACGCAACAACAACGCCCGGTCGGTTATGGACGTCTTTTACTAAGTATCGCGTTGTATCAGATGGACTGGGTCGTAGTCCTACGGCATTGATTGCCAAGTCTTCAATTGTCGTAATCGACGAATCTTCGTTGGCATTGCGTTCGCGCATGGTCTTAATACGAAGTCCTTGATAGATTAACTTGCCAGACTGCAAGCGCTTGAGGCGCACCCCTTTTGATACCAAACGGTCTTCGGCGTCGGATAGTGTAAAACCAGCCGACCTAAGTTGGTCTACTAGTGTCGTCGTGAAATAGCGTGTCAATGGCACGGTTTCTCGTTGTGACGTTGCATATTCAAAATCTGAATATGTTCGCAAAATGTTATCTAATTCATCCATCTTGTGTCCAATGGCGTTAGAGAATAAGTCTTGTTCGTCGGACAACGGCATAATATTATCGGAACCAGTTAGGATAGCGTGAATGTTTGCGTCTAAATCCATGTCTTGCCCTGCGATATTCACAATAGCTTGTTTTTCAGTGTCGGACAAGGCTGTGTCTAAATCAGCAGTTTCGGTAATCAATAGTTTCTGCACCAAGGCTGTTGACTCCACCACCGATAGCTCCGTGAGCCCGACGACGGTTTGGATGACTTTAGCATAATCTGATAATTTCATAAGTAGTACCTTCTTTCTAGCAACATCATAACATATATGTTATGGAATTACAATGACAGTGGATATGAGATGATATTTAATTTTTCTAATTAAATTCTAATAAAAATAATGATTTTAAATGTTAGACATTTTAATAAAAGTCCTACATGGTTTTTAGCTTTTTCGTCCTTGGGCAGGGTTACACATTTTTTGAAAATGTGTACACAAAATAAAATGTGTACGATAAACCCAGTCATACCAAGGGTTTAGACCCCTACACATTTTACACATTTTTTGGTGACTCCTATATATAGAAAACGAAATCCTAAATTAGGCTATTTTTTTTAATACTTTTTCTCAAACAATGTGTAAAATGTGTAGGGGTCTAAACCCTTGGTATGACTGGGTTTATCGTACACATTTTATTTTGTGTACACATTGTGTAAAAAATGTGTAGATTGCTGGAAAATGACGATAAAACCTTGCCGTGACTGCGTTTATACGACTTTTAGCCACGACTAAACTTTTTGTTCATCTCGTTCACTTATTGTACAACGTGTTGAACAAAATCGTGTTTTTGCTGATTTGAAAATGTGTAGAATGTGTAACTGCCTCTCAAAAATGTGTAAAAAAAACACCCATGCTTAACATGAGTGTTTCTGATTAAAATGGCAAGGCTTTTTCTTTGTCAACTTTGGTCTTGATTTCGTCATCTGATAATAATTTCAATGACGTCTCTTGCGACTTTTCTTCGGGTGTTAATGGTCGTAACCCAATATAAACACGTGTCCCGTGTTGATTAACTTCTCGTACACCATGCGACAAGAAATACTCACGAATGTCCGCTTTGCGGAGATGATTATTTTTCAAGGCTTGTTGCAGACCAACAGCATTGTGGACATTCTTAACGACATAGCGGTCGGTGTTCGTCTCGTCAGGACGCAACTTAATGTAATCGTCGATAATCGTACTAATCGTGTCGGTGTGCTCTTGTAACTGCTCTTCACGCGCGTTTGCGACTTGGTCTAAGTATTTATCCGGAATACGCCAATCGGGGTCATACGCGTCGATAAGCATGTTTAAAATGCCGGCTTGTTCCTTAGCCAATTTTGCGTCAAGGGTATAATCAATGTCATCACCCAAATATTGCTTGTGGAATTTAATGACAACCAATCGACGTAGCAATGCCGGTTCAACGTGTGTCACGTCCGGCAAGAAATTCGTGTCCATGACAATCGGTGAATTCAAATCAACTTGCACCGTTGTATTAGCGAACTTCTGTTCCAAATCAATCGTTCCACCGCCACCGCTGTGGACAAGTTTAACAATCGCATTGTTTAGCATCCCCTTTTCTGGGAACTCAGACACCATATAAAACTTACGGCCGATACCGCTTGTCAACCACGTCATGAATTTATTATCGTTTTGCTGGCGTGGGCGGAATTGAATGCGGTCAGCGTCAATGATAGATACATAATTTCCCAATGCACGCTTAACGGCATTTTGAATCAATGATTTCCCGTCATTACCATCCCCATATAAAATGAACATGGCTTTGAGATGATTACCACCGAAACTTGCATACGCATACATTTTCAGTAAATCTTCGCCCAAAGTTGGGTTTTCGTCAGTGTTCAAATCGTCCAGCACGCGCTTAAAGGTCGGCGCCGTAGCGTCCTTATCGTAGTGTGGAATAAAATACCGTGAGTTAATGGTTTGTTCCGTTTGCAACGGTTGCCCATTACGGGCGTCTATAAGCCCCTGCCACGTCTTTAACGCATAAGTCGGGGTATTCTCACTAACCGAGTCAAAGTCGGCGTGAGCAACACGTGAGATACTTGATAAGCGACTACCCGTCACGTCATCACCCAATCGTTGCTTGGCATAATAGTTTAACCACTTATCTTCGGTTGTGGGTGCAATCTGTTCAAATTCACTCACCACGCGCATGTCGGTGATTTTACGCAAGCGTTTGCGTTCAGCGTCGTCGTCAGTCGCTTGCATATCAGCTTGTTGGCGACTAGCAAAGAATTGCGCGTGCATTTGGAAATATAACTGTGTGTATAATTCCCAATTATTTTTTTGTTTGGCATCTGCCAATTTTGGTTCAAATTCGGCTTGAACTTGTTGTTCAATCGTATCAATATTTGCCATATCAACGTTTTATCACGAATTACTCGTGACACCTTTCATTTTAAAATTTTGGGCGTATACCGTTGATACTTGTCTATGTACTTCTTGCGTAGGTCATCAGACCGTGCTATAATATGTGCATACAACAGTTATCAACGCGTATCAGCGTTATTCACAAACAAACAACGGGTTCGGCAACCCATGGCATAAGTATAACACCATGTTAGTGACTTGTACAGTGTCATATAAAAACCAGTTAGTCAAACAACTAACTGGTTTTTTTTTGTGTTTAAATTTGACGAGCCTTGCGGTGTTGCTTGGTCTTAGTCTTGTGAATTTGACGTGTCACCTTTTCGTCAATCAAATCAACGAGCTTGTACAAATCACGGCCAACAGCCACCGCTTCATAATCAACCCCGTCAATACGAGTATTGAACTCAACCTTACCAGACTTATCCGGATAGGTCTTAACATTGAGCTTAGCGTCAATGTCCGTATCAAAATAATCAGTTAACTTTGACAAGCGCTTGTTGGCATAATCACGCAATGCTGGGCTGTCATTTGTTGACTCAAATCGAACAGTTAATCGTAACATGCAATCACCTATGCTTTCTTTTTAACGCACAACCCGTGCTTCGATATAGTCACGGTGGCGTTGGGCTTCTTCAACTTCATCAAATGGGACAACAATCCCACCGTCTAAGCCGTCTAATGACAACATGACGTTCAGACGGTTGAAGGCGTGTTCGTGAATTGCGTCGCGCACGTCATCGTCCAAATAATCATATTTTGCGACCACTTCGGGGTGGTCTTGCACCTCAAAATATTCATTTTCTGTTAGCATTGGTTTGCACCTAATCTTTCTTTTGAATGGTTTCATTGTAGCAAAAATGCCACCCATTTTCAAGGTGGCATCGTTTACTTATATTTACGCTTGCGGTCAATTTGCTTGCGCTTATCTTTGTGGACATGACCACCTTTGCCAACGTGTGCATGCTTGCGTTCAAATTATTGGTTTCGTTTTGTCGCATCGTTATTATGAATACGCCAGCCACAAACGTAAATAGTGTGGCACTTAATATAAATATTAAATCGTTTTGCTCATAATTAAATACCCTTGTCTTTCTTGGTTAATTTTGATGAATGTCCGATAATAACCTATCATTCTATTTCTATTTTGAAAAGACGTAAAAGTCATGCTTGCTGTTCATAGCGTCAGCCGTCTCTGATTTATCACCGGAAACAATCTTCCCAGCGTCATTCACGTAAACAACGTGTGTTGTGTTGTCAGGTAACGCAATACTGTCGGCGTTTGCATTGAATTTGGTCAATTTTTCATCGGCATGGGACGTTTGATAAGCTGAAACTGTTTTCGTCATCGTGCTTGGCTTGTCAATCTTTGCGCTGGTTTCTGTCTTAGGTTGAGACGTTAACTGTTGAAGGTCTCCGGCATAAAATATGAAGAAAAACCCGGCCAAGAACGCACCAATAAGCAGTATACCACGACTAATTTCTTTGACCTTATGGTTAATACGTGCATTGGGTATGACTTCAATAATCGAGGCGATAAAGACAACCGGTGCAATCACCGCCATGATTGCAAGGGCTATGTGGAAGTTCATAATTAAATACCTTTATCTTTCTTGGTTAATCTTGATGAAATTACGAGCCGACAAGTCTACCAATGGCACATCTGATGCAATTGCTTGGTCTAGCTTAGCAAATTGCTTCACGTCATCCGCATAGCGACGCATGGACTCTTGTTCATCTTCCATAACGCCCCGGCTACTTGTCGTCAAGCGTTCACGGATAACGTCGTTTGGTGTATTCAAATAACGAATAACCGCGTTGTCTCCTAGCGCACGGACAAGTTCAATTGCTCCTTGCACGTCGATAATAATTACGGGTTTGGGTGTAGCGAGAATGTCGGCGGTCGTTGTCCAATAAGCCACGTGTCCGCCAATCATGTCGAACTCACGCAAAGCTAATGTCTCACCATGCACAGCTGTTTCAAAATGATAAGCCGTCTCGGATTCGGTTGCACGGCGTGGGCGCGTGGTGTGCGTAATAACTTGCGTGTACCCTTGCGGGATAAGTTCATTTTGTACGTATGTTGTTTTACCGCTCATAGTCTTACCAATCACGATTAAAACCTTGTCTGTCATAATATTTGACCGTCCTTATGTTGTTTCTTTTAGTATAACACATATGTTATCGGTGTCAACAAAAAAAAAGCCACGTCAGACGTGACTTTCAATGAGATTATCGTGAGCTTGAGAACAAGCGTAGCAAGTTAATGAACAAGTTGATGAAATCTAAGTAAAGCGACAATGCACCGTATATCGCGGTGACATCGTCATTTTCGTTATCGCCGTTTAGATAACGGGCTTTAATCTGCTGGCTATCGTAAACGATGAACCCTGCAAACAAAATAACAGACACGATACTAATAATAGTCATCAAAATGGTCACATGAATAAAGAACAAACTAAGCAATGACACAATGATGATAGCAATCAATGACGCCATCAGCATTGTTCCCCAGCCGGACAAATCGCGTTTAGTTGTTAGTCCAATCATAGACAATACGACGAACAGCACAACCGAACTGACGGTAGCCATAACAACACCTTGCGTAGGTGCCAGTGCTAAAATCGGTGACAATGTCACGCCTTCTAGCACGGTAAACCCGAAAAACAAGGTTAGCATTTGGGGTTTAGACAATGTGTTGCTTGAAATCTGTCGTGCGATTACCGTTACCAATAGTAACTGGACGGCAACCATCACCAAAAATGCTGGTAACGACATGAGCACGACGCCAAAGACGTGAATCGACAACAGCGCACTCAAACCTGTCACCACAATTGCAATCAGCATGTACAAGTACACCTGACGCATATACGTATTTAATGATTTTTCCATGGTTTTAAACCTCCGGGTTAGGTCTAATAATAACATAAAATTGACCTAAAAGCTCGTGTCCGTGGAATAAGTCCGTGTATGCTGAATTGGTTTCTGTCCTATCTGTTCGGGGACGCCATGTGACATAACGATAACGCTTGTCTAATTCACCCGTATCTTGATACGCCTGCCAGACACGTTCGGCTTCGGCGTCCGTTGTCCCTTGAATACCGATGATTTTCACCGGTTGTTCTCCGGTGCCTAATACTAAGGTTGGTACGGATTCGTGGCTATTAAAGATGGGCAAAAAGCCAAGTGCCATTAAATAACCAATGTCGTCTCGGTGTGCGTATGGGAGTTCCAGAAAATGATTGAACCATTTCAAGTCATAACTGTTGACGTCAAGCAAGATACGACGCCAGTTCATCATGGCTTGATAATACACGGACAACGTGCTGATTGGTTCAAACGTTTCGACGAACTCTTCTGAAAACCGATACACGTTCACTTCGGGTGGTAAATTGTAATTGTAATTTGCGTTAAATGCAACCATAAGAACCTTTCTAAATAAAAAGACCGTCTAGCGGTCTTTGTGTGCTTTGCGCCAATCGCTGATTTCCGCACTCGTCATCGTATCAGCTTGTGCAACGGTTAGATACGCATCCGGTGAGATTGTTAGCTCACCATCAACGATTGTGCCAATAACTAATTGTTTGACATCAGCAATCGTGTTGTCAGACAAGTCTTGAATGATGTCGTACATAGCCGGCGTCAAGATGTGAACGTCCAATCGCTCGCCTTGTGCGTCCAAGAACACAAATTGTGGCTGACGATTGTTGATTTGCAAGATTTTAGCCATGCGACTAGACCAATAGACCAATCTTCTTGAAGCCAGCCGTCAACTTCTTGTCAATCTTTTCGGGGAACTTTTCGTTCACTTCTTCTGGAATTGGCATGCTACCAAGTACATAACCACCGACTTCATCGTTTGCACCGAATGTTGCTTCAAAGACTAGGGTGTTTACGACAACACGTTCAAATTGCTTACCCACGTAAGTTACCGTTGAACGGTCAGCTGACAATTGCGTGGTTTCATCTTCCACCTTTGCCAACTTACCCATTGCACGGGCAAACACGTAAATCGTAATCCCGTCTACGGTTGTTGTTAGAATTGGTGAGTTTGGCTTGGCTGAAAACGCCAATGACCCACCGTCAACCTTGCGTGCCAATTCATCTGAAATTTCAACAATCTTNTGTTCCAAAGCCATAATCTAATACCTTTACTTTCCTGTTTTCTTCTGGGCTAACTTACCACTGACAACCACCAAAATGCGGTCAGGCTCGTCTGCGGTTGCAAATAAACGCAATGACGGAATACCAACCGTCGTCACACGACCGTCTTGCTTCACGTCTTTGTTCAAGACAACCTGACGCTTGTCCTTACCGGTCTCTTTGAGCAACTTCTTAAAGTAATTCAACTCATATGGTTCATAACCAAGGGTTGTCAAGTCCGCCGTTGAATACGGTGAACCATCGGTGGTGTTCAATTGCTCATCAATCAACGTTTCCTTGTTAGATAACAAGGTTGTGACGTTGATTTGCAATTCCTTTTTATCTCGGATATTCATGTGAAGTCCTGCTTTCTTTATTGTACAACAATTATAACATGCCTAGTTTTAGGCTTCAACTGTTAATGGCAGGTGGTATGTGCGTTGCACTTGAAAATCATGACCTAATCGGGTCACAAGATAGACTAAGCCTTGCTTACCAGTGTATCGCATAAGTTGTCGGGCAGTTCGTTCAGCATCATGGAAGTGCTTATGGAAAACAACGCCCGTGAAATCGGTTAGTGGTTCGTCTGTTGTACCGACAAAGAGCATACTACATCACCCGACCTTCAAATTGCGTTGCCATAATGTGACGGAAATCAATCAGACGTAACTTTTCAGGGTCGCTAACAGACGTTGTGACGCCCAATGCGGTCATCAAGTTCAACGGTTCAGTCCCCATGAAAACGCCTACGCGTGGCTTACCCAATGCTCGGGCATAACCTAGTTCGTATGCTGTCCCACTATCTTCATTACCAGCTGTCAATACTCCGATGGTAATATCTGTGTTTTCAATCGCTGATACATCTGAATTAAAGGTTTCGTACGACCATTTAAATTCAGGGTTGAACTCGCCGTTCAAGTCGAATGGGTCACCATTTGCTTGGTGCAACAGTGGGACATGCACGTCAGCGACCGTTTCGTTTTCCAATAACGCTACGGCGACGCTTAGTAACGTTCGTTCTTGCGCATCAGAAAACCACCCCGCACCCAAATAAATCGTCTTAGCGCCCGGGACAGGTTCAACTGTGCGGTTTTCATAAACCCTATGCAACTCGGTAACTAGTTTTGTCGTATTCATAATAATACTCACTTTCATTTTAGCCAAAATAAAAACCACGATACCATTACCGTGGTTTAATCAGGATGGCAGGACTCGAACCTGCAACCCCTTGTTTCCAGAACAAGTACGCTACCAAATTGCGCTACACCCTGATAAATTGTAACCCCATTACTGGGAACACCTGATAACCTGCAAGTTATTATGTGATATGCTCGATTAGTCCAAGCCAGATAGCAACTTCTGACCTTCTAATCGCTTTTGAGACGCATAGGCTCGTACGACGACGACCAACTTTCACACGGCATTGGAATATTGTAGAAAGCATCTCATTTGCTTTTTCAACTCCGTCTTTTGTGCTACTCATCCCTATCTCGATACTTATATCCCGGTTGCCCGGTATTCAATGACGGTATGCCTTAGTTTTGAAACTCGCACTTTGGTTCTACGGTTCTTCACGCCGTATTTGCTGTGCGTCGATTTAACAATCGTATTGTCGGCACGTATCGGATATGACACTACTATTCAGTTATGCTGTGCACGATTTCTACGCAAGCCTTGCTTTTTGTCACAAGTCCAATTGCTCACTACAAGCAATCGGATAGCTAACCATAACACTATCGCATTATGACGAACCAGTTGTCTAACAAGAAATCTGCTGGAGGTATGCTATTACCCTTTTCCAGCTCGTTACAAACGACCATAGTGGGAATCGNACCCACATCCTCTGACAGACAATCAGGAATGCTAACCATTACACCATACGGCCATGTAATACCGACTGTGAGGCTCGAACTCACGANCCCTTGCTTGTAAGGCAAGCGCTCTCCCAACTGAGCTAAATCGGTATGAAAAACGGATAGTGTGGGTCTCGAACCCACAACCGTGTTACCGGCGCCGGATTTCAAATCCGGTTGCTTTCCAATTCGCCTACTATCCAGTACAGCGTGCGTTTTAATCATAAAACACACGTTGATTTAATGGGCTTCTCTCTAACATCTCAAAAGAAAGAAATGGCTTTGGTAGGTCTCGAACCTACGATACCCTGATTAAGAGTCAGGTGCTTTACCAATTAAGCTACAAAGCCGAACTATGGTTGAACGAGTCAACCATAATTTTAGAACTAGGCTGGTTTTGAAGAGAACCATAAAACTCTACGTTTTCATAACTGGTACGTTTAGTGTGGCGATTCTCCATACTAATTACACCCCGTGGGACGCGTTATAAGTTAGCGATTAACTTTCCTGCCTAGTCATGACTGACCCCGGCTCGCGGGCATTCACCACAAGGTGTACAATTAGCTCCATGACAAATGGTACAATAGAAGCCAAGTAGCCGTCAAACTCCGCAACATAAATAGCAACTGGAATTGAAAGTAGAGCTGTTAACGCATAAATACGCTTACCACGCGACACCATGACAAGAATTGTGACGCTGAAAAAGAATAGTGCGAGAAAATTAACCATGTAATCCATATTTAAATACCTCTTCTATCTATTTGTGTATCTATATTCTAACGTTTATGTTATACTAAGTCAAGGCTTTTAATTGAAAGGAAATATCACTCATGATTACATTTGGAAATATTCATTACAATTCCCGCAACGCTTTATTTAAAGACCTTGCGGAACGCTATCATATTAGCGTCACTACGGCACGGAAATGGGTTGTCGATAAACAACTCGACGACCCCCGGGCTTTTGATACATACGCCGTCACACAAGGTAAAACGTCACAATTAGCCTTGTTTGTCAGCAACCAGCATGAGCCAGAACCTATTTTACTTGATTTAGGCGACTTGATAAATGAGCCACATCATATAGAAGAAAGTCGTCAAATACTCTATCCGATGGTGCGCTCCGATATACGTGTGGCGAAGGTTTCAGCACCTGTTATTCATGTAGAAACATTATACCCAGCTGTTCGTTCAGACATCCACTTGCCCGATTATCAACGTCACCCACTCCCTACGCGGTCAATGTTTCCACAAATCGCGCCGGTTAATTTAACACCCCGCCGTGCGGTCAAGTTCCCACTTCGGGTTGGCGACCAGTTTGTCACGAACTATGATGAACTCGTGCAAGCAATTTGGGAAAACGCCCCATATTTGACGATTGATGTCATTCGCTTTGCCTTAAATTATATTGTGTTGGCACCATTCATAGACAAAGGTTGGGGTATCGGTTGGCTACGTGTCTACGACCGTTTGCATGTAGACGACTTAGCCTACGCTATGACCTGCATCCCCGATTCGGTACCATATGACACGCGTCATTTATATCTAACGGCATTTGGTAATGACTATCGACTAACCCACCACGGGCAATTGCTGGTGCGTGATGAATACGGGTTGTTTAAGCACGCGGACATTGTCTATTTAGGTAAGGCATTCGGTTATAATGTCAATCAGCAGTTTATTGACGCGCATGTACTGCGTGAATTGTCACGATATAAAGATGCAAACTTCGTGGCTTTCCGTGATATGGACAAAGATAAACTATCAGAGTACACAGCCGTTAAGATTTACACGCCACAAGGTAAACTTGTCACACGATACACCTTGACAAAAGCTGAAAAATAAGCGAATATTATAACATACATTTACAAATATATTAAGGGCTTAATTGTTTCTTAATGATACGCATAGAAAGTAGGATTCTAACTTATGGGATTACAAACATTGGCGGGAGCGACGTTCGCAACTGCATTATTAGGCGCTGGGACAGTTGTGTCCGCTAACGTATTAACTGTACAACACGGTGACACATTGAGCGAAATCNCACAAAAACACCACACAACCGTCGCAAAACTTGCCAAAGATAACCACATTAAGAACNTTGATTTTATCACCGCTGGTCAAAAACTTAATGTTGATGATAACTTGAATCACGCGGTTACACGTAAAGCAACCGACACCGACACCCATTACACCGTGGTGGCTGGTGATACGTTGTCAACAATTGCCGAAGCTTACGGTACGTCAGCACAAGCTATTNCTGAATTGAACGACATGTCCGTATCAGACACGTTGCACGTTGGTCAACTATTGACGGTTTCTGGTGCAACAGCAACTGCTAAGCCGGTCGAACCAGTCGCACAATCTGCGGTGCCTGAACCTGCGTCAACGGCAACGTCTGACGTACAAGCGTCAAGCTCTGTGGCGTCATCAGCTGTTGCTGAACCAGTTTCAGTGGCTACGTCTGATACACAAGCATTAGAAACCGTGGCGTCATCCGCTGTTTCGGAACCTACGTCAACGGCTACGTCTGACGTATCAACACCAAGTTCAACGGCAACGTCTGACGTATCTGAACTAGCAACGGTCGCGTCATCTGCTATGACTGAACCTGAATCAACGGCTACGTCTACGGTGTCTGAACCTGAATCAACTGTGTCGTCTGTTGTTGCTGAACCTGAGTCAACGGCTACGGTTTCGGAACCTGAAACGGTGGCTACGTCTGACGTACAAGCACCAAGTTCAGTGGCGTCATCGGCTGTTGTTGAACCGGTTTCAACAGCAACGTCTGATGTACAAACGCCGACTGCGCCTGAACAAACGGTATCAACACCAATTGAAACACCGGTGGCAAACACAACGTCTGGGGCATTGGGCGCTGGTACGTTAACAAGTGCGCAAAAGAACGCTATCGTTAACGAAGCCTTATCTTTGTCAACGCAAAATATTCCATATGTATGGGGTGGTAAGACAACTGCTGGGTTTGATTGCTCGGGACTAGCATCATACGTGTTCGCACAAGCTGGTTTGTCATTGCCATCATACACGGTATCGGAAGAAGCCTACGTGAACACAATGGACGTGTCATCAGTTTCTGATGTGACCGCCAATGCACAACCGGGTGACTTGTTATTCTGGGGCGACCATGGCTCAACATGGCACGTGGCAATTTACATTGGTGGCGGTCAATATGTCGCCGCTCCACAACCGGGTATGAACGTTGAAGTCGAGAACGTGTCACCTTACTTCATGCCATCATTTATCGGTCGCTACTAAGCGATTGACGAACCATAAAATGATTGATACAATAGCCTGTAATAAAGGCTATTTTTTTTATGCCACATAATGAAATTGAAAGCAGAGCATACAGCATGAAGTCTATTACTATCGACGATATTACTTATCCGTCAGTCCATGACGCCTATCAACAACTTGGTCGCAACGTGGCGTACAAGCGATTAAATCAATACGCGGGTCAATCAGTCACTATGCAAACGTTATATCCAGAAGGGTTGACTTTCGAGCAACAGTTCTATCCAAATTTTAGACAGCTCTATTTAACCAATCTAAAAGACATAACAAATGCCGGCTATGAGACACTTCGTCACGTGTTTACGAGTGTACCGAAACCCCTAACGCGTCACGATTTAGCAAAACGCTTGCGTGGTTATTTGCACAACAACTATGTGTATAAGTCCATGCCTAGTCTATTAGCCAGCTTAAACATGACGGTGCCTGTGTCTGTATACGAACCAATCGCTNAACAAATACAATCTTACGGGACTAGCGTCAATGATTATTTACGACCCATTGGTACAGATACACTAATCGTGGTTCACGAACCCTACGGGTATTACATTGACATCGTAACTGGTCGCTTATGGCAACGACGTGCAGGATATATGCAAATTATGCCCGAACGTAAAAATTACGACTTACAGGTTCGTTTATCTAAACGCACACTCGACAGCTTCCGTCGCTTTCCCGAAGCAACCTACAAAGATTTGATTTCGTTGGACGACTTACGACAACATTACATTCCCTATTCTGCGGTCTTGCAACCAAAGCACAAAACAGCGGTTCGCTTTGACGCACAAGGCAACCGGTATCATGGTTTTGTTTATGCGGACGTTAAGGAAGATTTGGAGTTATGGTATGCAAAGAACCGAGCTTAAAACAAAGTGGCTTCGCACTTTATTTGCTGAACGACGTGATATTTTTGAAGAACAAGTCCCACTAGCAGACATTCAGCATGCGCTAGATACTAACCAGTTTTACGGCTTGCATTTCCACGAAATTGCATTAGTCACCAGTCAATCTGAACAAATCATCATTGTTCTTCTTGACGACAAAAATAATTGGCTATCATCAACGATTGCTGAAATAGATTAAAAAAAAACACACCTTACGTTCATTGTAAAGTGTGTTTTTTTTAATCTATTTGGTTGGAAAAATCAACGGTTCACGATGGCACCAATCAAAGGCTTCGATTTCTGATGCCGGCACAATTAGCCCTAATGACGTGCTAATGCCGTTATTGTTGCGACGGCGGTTTTGTACCGAGTGGTTGTGGTAGGTCTCTTGGCGTGACATGACGTATTCTCGATACGTTGGCATGTCAATCCACAACATGTAGTCCAAACCTTCCGGATAATACAATAGAACGTCTGCTTGTGTTTTCAGCATGCACCCGGGAACGGACATTTCTTCGTTAGAGACAGTTTCAAAGTAAATATTACCAGTCTTAGCCATATATGAGTCCGTCTTAATTTCAAAAGTGGTCTTGATATTATCTCGCTGACCCAATAAGTCAGTATCAATATCTTGATAAGCGCTGTCATTGCGCACGTCGGTCACATGAAACCCTGCTCGCATAAGTGTGTACGCTACTACGGCCTCGCCATTTTGGCCACGTAAAAGGGACTCGTTAAAATCATAAATCATTTGTTTATACCTTCTTATTAGTTAATAACATTTATGTTATAAGTATATCACGAAGTAACATGTGACGCAACTTGACAGTTAGATAACAAACGTCATGATAATGTTATCTGCTTGATATATTTTTCACGAGACAACGTGTTATGCTATTATCAGTAATTTAATTAAATCGAATAAGAGGATAAAATAACACTTATGGAAACAACATCAAATTTCAACGTCAAACGCTCATTGGGACTAGCTGTCCTAGCAGGTTCAGCACTATTTGGATTAGCCACGGCGCAAGCCAATGCCGATACATATACGGTTAAATCAGGTGACACCCTGTCAAGCATTGCTTTGACACACCGCACAACTGTTGACCAATTGAAGCAAGCAAACAACAAAGCCGATGATTTGATTTTTGCAGGTGACGTACTGAACTATAATGGTACAGCCGACACGCAAACTGATTATACAGTTGTTGCTGGTGACACCTTGTCAAAGATTGCAGAGAACCACGGTCTTTCACTCACAGAGCTACTAGCCTTGAATGATAACCTATCTATTGACACCGTCTTGCACGTTGGTGACAAACTTACTGTCGCTGGTACGCCAAAGGTGACTGTACAACCGGCTGTTGTGCAAACACCTACGGTAGTGCCTACACAAACTGCGGTGACGACGCCTGTGGTTCAAGCAGTCGCTAATACGCCAGCTGTCGCACAAACGGCAACAGCCGAGCCAACACAAGCACCCGCAACGGCTACGGCTAACAGTGGGTCAGCTTACGACCAATTTATTGCTAATGGTGGTACTGACGCCCTTTGGAACAATGTGGTCGTGCCTGAATCAGGTGGTAATCCTAACGCCGTTTCACCAAACGGTTATATGGGTCTAGGTCAAACTAAGGAAAGCTGGGGAACGGGTGACGTTGCCACGCAAACTCGCGGTTTGGTTAACTACGCAACGTCTCGCTATGGAAGTGTTGAAAACGCTGTCAATTATCGCCTAAGTAACGGATGGTGGTAATTTACCTAATGAGAGCAGAGCTTCGGTTCTGCTTTTTTTATTGACGTAGAATAACGAAAGTGTTATACTATTACTACTAAACGAAAGCGAGAATTATATTCATGGCATATACAACCGAGCAAGCCTTAACCTTGCTATCTGACGCAACAAATATGGTCTTGTCCCCCGAACAGACAGCGATTTTGACGGACAAGGGGTCACACCCTGTCCTTATCAACGCGTCAGCTGGGTCAGGTAAGACAACAACCTTAATCATGAGCATGTTAATGAAATATTTAACGGGTCAGGTCGATAACGTCAATGAAATCTTAGGGATTACCTTTTCAAAGAAAGCCCAACTGAACATGGACGCACGCTTTATTGATATGGCATTTGCTGTGGTTAATGCTGGTGTTGCTAATGGTAACACATCAGAACGACTATTCAACTTGCTCGTGCAACGCCCTGAACTAAAGACGTTCCATAGTTTGTTCAACCGACTTGTTAAGGCGATGCCGGCTTACCGTGGGTCAACTGTACTGGCATCTTATTACGAACTAGCTGATATGCTTTATCCGGAAATGACCCATTATGACGACAGTGGTGCAGTTTCACGGTCAGATTATTTGGCAGATATTTTTGAAAAGCGTCAGTTCGTATTGAACCGTGCGATTTCAAACACTGGCTTGTTGGACGCACAGCAAATCACCGACCTTGGTTATTCAACCGAGTTTGGTGAAGATTACAATGCTGTTATGACAAAATATGCTCAGCTAAAAAAGCGATTGAAGTACATTGACTTTGACGATATGAAAACTATTCTGGTTAATGCTATCGGGACGAAAACATTTGCCCGGTTCGTGAAGCCCGAATTAAAACATGTTACGTTTGCGTTCGTCGATGAGTTTCAAGATATTGACACCATGCAAGCGTTGCTTATCTCAAAGATTTTACCTGCCCGTGCGTTTAATCAATTGCTCGCTGTGGGTGATGATGACCAATCAATTTACAGTTTCCGTGGGTCTAATCCTGAAATCATTCTTAATTTTAAGCGGTCTTTCCCAAATGCGCTGGTCTACCCACTAGCCACAAACTATCGCACAGGTGGTAACATTTTACCCTTAGCTGACAAGCTAATCCGTCATAACGTCCGCCGATTGACAAAAACGTTGCAATCGGGGCGTCAAGGGATTGGTTCAACGGTCATTACTGACAATTGGTCAGCCTTTCTACAAGACCTGACGTCACCAAAGACTGGTACGACCGCCGTGCTAACTCGCCGTAACATCGAAGGACAAATTATTGCCGATAATCTAGCGTTGGCTAACAACATTGCAATTACCGTTGATGACGGTTTCCGACGCATGGACGACACACCGATTTATAAGGCTTACCGTGATTTATACTTTGCTTTTTGGGACAACAACCTTGACCTATTTGCACAGTCAGCTAAGATTATTGGTTTTTCGTCTTATGCAGAACACGTTAACAGCATTCAATTAGGTGACGACCGCATCAACACACTGGCTGACTATGTAGCTTACGCCCACGAACACTATAATGAGTTTGCAACTGGTTTCCGTTTGCACAACAACAAGGGGTTCGATACAGCGGTTGCCAACACGCTTACAGCGGTGACACAATTGAAAAATCGCGTTCGAGCTGGCGCCATTACTGACCCCGCAACACAGGTTGTTACCTTGCTTTTGTCATTGACTGAACGATACAGCAAATTCATGGTTTCACGTGGGCTGTGGCAGAGCGGTACGTTCACGCTAACGATTGAACATTTGAAATCTCGTTTAGCCAATGTGACCGACTATGACGCTTATCAANACCAAGCCAACACAATTGCGTCGCGATTGTCTACTAGCATGGCAACCGGTATGCCTGTGACAATCATGACGTTACACAAGTCAAAGGGGTTGGAATTTGATAACGTCTACTTACTTGGTCTTGACCAACATAGCGTGAGTGACGACGCCTACGATTTACATGCCGGGTTTGGCACAATTAACACCAAGCGCGAGTTTATGATGTGGTTGACGTCACGTCCAACCGTGGCAAGTGAATTTTTGATGTCATTGGCAGTTATGAACACAGAAATGACTGCCAAGCTAACGGTTGACCCAATGATTTTGCAATATGAGCTTGACAATTGGTTGCAGGACACGACAACACCATTGTCACCGAGCGCCAAATTATTGCTTAATCATGCGTTCAATCTTATCAACAAGAATAATCAATACGTTGAAGAAGAACGCCGGTTGTTCTATGTTGGCATGACCCGTGCCCGAGAACGTTTGGTACTATTTAAGTCTGATGAACCAAGCGCGCTCTTTCAAGACCTTGAATAATCATGTATAATTAAGTTTAACTAGAAAATAGCGAGGCTTAAGTATGCAAAAAGTAATCACATTACCACTTGCGGGGTTAGCTGTTCTAGCTATCCCCGCTTTATTTTATACAACTGTTCACGCTGACACCCAAACCCAACATCATGAAGTTGTGCAAGCCCGGCAAGTTGACCCAGCAGTCAGCGTTGGTGAAAAAGTGCAATATAAACTTGATAATCGACAACGTCACATCGTGTGGGGTGATACCTTATCACAATTAGCCATTGACGAGAAAACTAACATGACAGCAATTGCTGATTATAATCATATTGCTGACCCAAATGTCATTTATGCTGGGGATAACTTGTTAATTCCGGTCGTGAATGGCACGCCAACACGCACCTATGTTGTGCAACAGGGCGACACGATAGATAGTGTTGCAACAAAGACCGGCGTTGACCGAACGACTATTTTGTTGAACAGTCATTTAGTATCGGAAGAACTAACGCCCGGACAGACCTTGATTTTAGACCGCACCTTGTAAGTTTCACTTAGTTGCGCGATAATAATATAGTGGTTTTAACCACAATTACACTTGAAAAGTTGGAAAGAAAATTATGAGTAAACGAATATACGTGCGGTACTTATTGATGACTGCACATGGTGTTAAATTAGGAAAGCGCGAGTATATGTACCATGCCCCTAGTCAGTTGGACGTGCCGTTGCATGGAACAATTGTGAAAATCAAAACCGCACCCGAGCGTATTGGGGGCTTTGCCTATGTCAACCCTGCATTGGTTGTTGCCGTTGGCGAAGATGAAGCGTTTCCCGTTAGCCGGCAAATTGTGAAGTACACAGGTTTAAAACTGGATGAGTTTTTGTTGCCTAGCATTGCAGAACTCATGCCTAATAAATTGCCGGAATAGATAATTTAGACGTTCTGTTATTAGAACGTCTATTTTTTTATTGTATAAAAGGGTTGACAGGTTATAACAAGTATGTTAGTATCAAAGTATCAATAAGAAATCAACACTTAAATTAAAAAAAACTAACTTACACAAAGGAGGTTATTTCTTATGACTGAACCAATGATTTTAACCCCAACCCTATTTATTTTAATGATTGCACCACTGTTCGTTGTCTCTGGGCTGTATACATTCGCTTTTGCTTGGCAAGGACAAAGTGTTAAGCACCGCGTTGAACGTCATCTTGGTCGTAAGATTCTAGGCATTTATATCCTTGCCATGCTCGTGACGAATGTTATTTTTAACGCTTTCTTGAACATGGGTCACAGCATGATTGGGCTTTACGTGGCACCTTTCGTATTCGTGTTTTTGCTAATTGTTTGGTTGTACCGTCGAGGTCTTGCACTTGTTCGTGAGTCAAGCTCATTTACTCTTGAAAACCGTTAATTTTAAAACGACATTCTCGAAATGTCGTTTTTTTATTGACACATAATAACATACATGTTATCATACCTATATACTAATTAAATGGAGATTTTAAATATGCGACTTACAACCAAAACAACCCGACCGGAGTTGGCCAAATTCAACAAGCAACGGGTACATTTTACAGGTGAGATTATGGGGATGAAAGCTATCCCACGCCGACGTATTAGCTTACTCATTACCAATGTTAAAGTATCAGGTATTGACAAACCAATCGACCACATCAATATGGTATTTCCCGAAGATTATATCAACAAGCGTGTCCGTGAAAAGACGATTCGACCACATGGGACAATGATTGATGGTTCCGCACTGGTAACATCTTATGAACGCCGACCCTTTGGTATTGTCCGCGACCATGACATCAAGGACGTGAACCTTGGGTTGACAAATGTTTATACACTAGAATATGGTTTGTCAGAACCACGAAACGTACGCTTCTCACGAAAGGAACACTAATATGGCAAAGCAAGCTATTACAATCGATGACCCAATTGTCTATCGGGAACTCTCACAATACATGACTGAAAACATTTCTGCACAAACTTTCCGACGTAACGCGTCGTTTGCTACACACGTCTGGATTAAACATCACGCCGATGAGTTTGCGAAAATCTTATTTGGTTTAACTTTTGAATTGATTGGAGAGAATAATGACCGACTACTACGCTGATAAAAAGTTAAGTTTCTCAACTGTGCGCCAATTCGCACAAAACCCACAACGTGCATTGGACGCGTGGCAAGATATTATGCCGTGGTTTACCGATGATTCGGCTCTTTTGTATGGGTCATATGTTCACGCTCGCATTCAAGACGCCCTTGAAAATCGCACGGATAATGCCCATTTAAACGCTTTAAAGAATGATGAACCCGCGCTATTTAAGAAAGACGGTAATTTGTATGCAAAATATGAGCAGGCGGACACGGTTGCGTCAATTATTTTGTCGTCAGACTTGGTACAATGGGTGCAATCACGTTACAGCGAACCGGAAAACTTCGACATTATTGTTGAGCAAGGTTTAACTGGTGAGCTTGACGGCGTGCCATTCAAGGGTAAGCCTGACGTGGTCGTCGTGGATAAAGCACACAAGCGGGTCTTTGTCTTTGATTTCAAGACGTCAAAAGCCTACCCAGCCAACGGCATGGACTGGATTACAACCTTTGATGGCCAACGCGTCTATGACAGTGTTGCCCTTGATTCAGCGAAGTTGTTTGCATGGCAAGCGGGTATCTATATTGAACTTTTGAAACAAAATGGCTATGCTGATTATGAGTTCCAATCACGCTACATTGTCGCAACGAAACAAGATGTCCCACGATTGGATGTTTGGACAATCGCTAAGGACGATTGGGAGGCTGGGCTGGACTATGTCAAAACGTTTACTCGCATGGCGACACGTTATATTAACGGTGACGTAACCGCACCCGTGGTTGCTGATAGCAGTCCATGGTACAACTTACGCACGCACGGGTCAGGTAATCGGCTAACGATGTCTGGTACACAAAACACAACACGATAACTTTAAAAGCTCGTCAGAACGATTCTAAGCGTCTCTGACGAGCTTTTAATCTGTCTAGGTCTCATTATCCGATATTTGGTTAAATCGTCTCAAAATGGCTTAGACTGACTTAGACTGACTTTGGCAGTATCTCATAAACTCATCCCCATGATAAAAGACCGTCAGAACGATTCTAAGCGTCTCTGACGGTCTTTTATTAGTGGAATGGCTAATTATGTGGGTTGCGATTAAGATGGCTTAGAAGCTGTTTTTGTGGGGTTCTCGAATGTCCCCCATTCAGTCTCAAAATTAGCAAGGAAAATCATGTTTTGCGTCATCTTATTCTTAATGCGTGTGTATTGCTTCGTAAACTGGGGCACATTCCGGCCTGTGCGTCCTTGCGGTGCAAGAATATAATTCGTAATCACGTCCATTGCTTGCCCACGGCGGGCATTACGACCTAATGACTGGTCAAAATTGATGGAACTATCTGGCAACCCAAGGTAAACGGACGTGTTTGATAGCTTGGCTTCAAATGCGGTGGCACCTGACCCGTATTGCACTAAGACTGGCAGGGTTTCGTCAAAGTCTGTGAAATAAGAATGACTTGACCCATTAACTTGCAAATAAGGCATGTTCTCGGCGTCCAAAGCCTCCGCTAGTGCGTCTCGTTGCGCATTGAATTGATAAAAGAACAATGGTTGCTTGATTTTGTCAGACTTAATGATACGCACTGCTAAATCAATCATTGCTTTATCCGTTGTCATTGCTTTAATGAACTCTAAACGCTCTTCGGTTTTGCTACTGAACCCATCGTCGCTGGCAACCTGTTTCAGATAATCAAGTCGGTTTAGACCTTCTTCGGACAACGGCACTTTCAAGGTTGTGATTTGATTAGCCGGAATGTGGAAGTTTTTAGGCGCTTTTGGACTGTAAATAATCTGCTTAGCTTGACTAATCACTCGATTTAGATTGATAAACTGGTTAGGTCGTATCTTAAAATCGCGCCCGACCAATTTTAATTCAATATCTTCATGTGTCAGTCCTTGCCTTTTCAAGGCTTTGTAATCAACCACTTCACGGGTATAAAACTCTTCACGACTATTATAATTCCCGTTAAACACCAAATATCCGATAGTGTCAAGCACTGATTTGTCAAATGGCGTGGCCGTCAACCCGACAACTTTGACCTGTCCACCCATATTGTCAACCATATTCAGTAATGCCGTAAATGATTTGCTTGTGACCCCTGTGCTATCTCGCAAGGTCATGTGCGTTTCATCAAGGATAAAGACCGTTGGCGTTTTTGCAATCTCTTCGGCTTTAGCCTTAATCGCTTTTCGGCGGGCGTATCGTTGTTGGTTAACCGTGCTGGTCTTAGTGTCAATTAAGTGCGCGCCACTCAATTCACGGGATAGTCCGGCAAAGGTACCAGTCTCTTCGCCGTTAATCAACAAGCGCTTAAATGTGACCCCAAAATAGGCGCTCGCTGACTCTAATGCTTCGTCAAAAGACTTGTCCAATCGCTTTGCTTGTGGCGCAATCACGCCAATCTGGACGACACCACCATTCTGTTTTGCAATGCCGACGGCTGTCAGAACCGCAATCAACGTTTTTCCATATCCAACTGGTAGTCGCACAATTGAAAATCGACTATGACGTAGATGACGCAACGTCCCCCGTGCTGTACCGACTGTAATCTCATCATCGAAATATTCGCGTGGAATCATAGTAAACACCGCCTTTCAAAATAAAAGACCGACTTAACGGTCTTTGTGTTCTTTAATAAATAAGTTAATCGCATTGCGATTGGTCAACAGCAAATGCTGAAACTTATATTGTGACCCATATGTTCGGATAAACTTTTGCACTTCGTCATGGTGGTCGCGTTCAAACTGTGTAAAGGTTGCTTCAGACCAGTCAAGAAATGCGCGCCAATCATTCTCTGGAATACCGGTGCTAAGTGCAACCTTATTCAACAAACTAATTGTGCGATACAACGGCTTATTTTGCAACTGCTTACCAGTTAAGGTTGTACGCTTCACATAGAATGGCGTTCCTTTTAACAGCTCAACTTTATCGGGGTAGCGGTCATAAAACTCGCCCGTTGCCAATTGATTAAAGGCTCGCATAGTTTGTGGCGTCATAATAGAACCACCGCCTTTTCTAAAATCCTACGTTCATCGTCCGAGAATAGCGCAATCGCTTTTGGTGTGTGACCCATGTCGTGAAAGGCTTGCTTGAATAAACGCCCACGAGGCGTACGTCCTGTCATGATTTCAAGTGTCACCGCATGTTCAGTCAACTTGATTTGCTCATTGACCGGCAAGACAAGTGACAATCGTGGGTCAAGTGCTAAACTTAATAGCTCAACGTCAGATAGTCCTTTGTCTAGCAAAACCTGCGTCATCAACTCATCAAACGTTAAGTTATGCACGTCTTTTTGGGCTTCCGTCCACGTGATAATGTCAGTATTTAATAGCTTATCTGTGAGCTTAACAACCATAAATTGATTGCGGGCGGGCTTTTTAATCGTGTCATACGTCACGGTTGCGTCCCCAATTTCAATCAGCGACATACCAGTCTTTGACTGTACTGTTCGGTCTAGCAGGCGCGCGTTCTTAGTATAAATGAACTTTGCTTGTACGTTGACCAATGCGACGGTTTCATCTTTGAGTGTTGCATATGGTACAGGCTCCGTCCCCTTATATGGTTCCGGATAATTATTCTTTTGCAACTTGACCGCTCGCAGTAGCTGTTGGTCAAGGGCGTCTTTTAATTTCATGTTATCACCTTGTCCTTCGCATTATCGTGCGTGACGTACAAATGTCTCTCCGGGTGTTGGCTTTGTCAACTCTTCGAGTTGCTCGTCAGATAAGTCGGTGTCAGCACCATCGTTGCTGTCATCTTCATCGTCCGGGTCAGCAACGTCGCCCAACAGCAAAGAATTAAACTTATACGTGCGACGGATAGCATTAACCATATCATTGACACTTGCAACGTCTGTAAACGTAAAGTTCTGTGCGCCTAAGTCAACTTGCAACATATCACCATGTGATGTGTGACTTGCTGTGACGTCAAAATCGCGCAACTTAAACGGCTCAAACTCGTCAAAGACAACTTGACCGTCGTCCATGTGATACTTAACTGACGCGGTTTTCTTTGACCCGTCAGCATCCGTGTAATTCAACTTGCGGGTAATGGTACCAACACCTAAGTCTGCTGTTTGGTCAGCTTGTTGCACCTTGGCAGAACCATCTTCATTCAAAATTTCCAAAAAGCGAGGTGACGCTACGTCAACCACTTCCGTGCGCACGGCATCATTGTGCGTAAATTCAAGTAATACTTTAACAGCCATAATTTCATAACCTATATCTTTCGTTTTTATATACGACCAGTATAACACGTCAGTTATATGATTGCAACCTAAAAAGAACCACCATGATAGATATGGTGGTTCTTTTCGGTATTTAATTGATTGTTGCTGACGTTGTATTGTCGACAACATAACGGCCATTATCTAAATGACCTTGCATGACATACACCTTTTCAGATGTAATCAAACTGGCGTTCGTACCCTTGTGTTGAACACTGTACGTGAAAGTCACAACAAATTTGTTGTCGCTATATGCGCTTTTAATATCCGATACGTTTGACGATACGCCGTTGTCATAACTAGATAAGAAGAAATCTTTGTCCTTACCTTGCAGGCTGTCAAAACCAATGAATACGTTATTCTTGTGAGCATAGTCCCACATTTGCTTGGCATTTGATAGATTACCAACGTATGCTTGCGTCAAATAATCAGATACTTGCTTAGAAAACAACGTATTTGTGAGCGCTTTGTTCTTCTGGTTCGTTTGACGGTCTTGCTTATCAACCTTAGCATTAAATGCGTCGGCTTTAGCATTTGCATTCATTGTTTGTGCAATGTTTACCGTTCCGAAACCAAATCCAGCAAGCGCGATGACAATCAAACTTGCGTCAATCAATTTATCATATTTCATCATAATTGCACCACCTTAACATTACTGATGGTTCCGTTTTCAGAAACATCACCTGATACCGCAAAATCACGTTTCATGTCGTCACGTGAACTGCCATTATTGACAATCACCACGAATGAATCACCAAGCTCTGACAAACCACCACTTGTGATGACGGGACTGAACGTTGCTAAGTCGTTGCTTGTTGGTGAGAATACATTCTGTGCAAATATCTTGGCGTACGGATTAGCCGGTGAGTAATTACCCTTTTTATAATCAGCGTAGGTTTCGGTGTTCGCTTTGTTCAACACCTTAGTTAAGCGCTTTTGGAATGCATCACGGTCTTTATCGGTTGTGATTTGGACTTGTGTTTTCGGTGTGTGATATGGTGTTCGCGTGGTTTGTGTTGATAAAACAGCGAGACCAATACCAAACACGGCAAGTACCACTAATATAATTTTTCTAACCATTCCGGTTTCCTTTCTTACTTAGCGTTCCAATCAGGCTCGCCTTCTGGTGTGAAGAACGTGTAGTGACCTGATTGGTAAGCGTCCTTGGTGATGTGTCGGTAGTTCCACGTTCCGGGACGGCCGTCTGAATCACCTGAATAACCCATGACGTTTTGTTCAGCAATCAAAATACTTCCGTCAGAGAATACGTGGTCAACGATAAACGTGTGACCCGCACCTTGGTCTGGCCCATTCACGTTACCGGGTACCGATGCAATCGCACCAGCTTTTGGTGTTCCCGTAGCGGTGCCACCCATAGCTTGTGCCCAGTCACTTGCTGATTCCTTACCAAACATAACCATAACGACTGCCTTTGGCATCTTAGGCGACTTGTGCCAAATCTTAAAGAAGTAACTTGATGAGAAGTGCACACACTGACCACCATAGTTTGCCCAGCCGTCAGATGAACCGTAAGCTAGTCCAGCTGAACGTGGGTCGTAAGCGTATTGTTGAATGTTAGATGGTAGGTCAGATGGCTTACTTGCCTTAAATGTCTGTCCCGGTGTACCACTAAACGTTCCGGTTCCGTCAACTGCACCACCTGTGGTGTCTGAACCGTCAACGCTACAGTCGTTCGTACTTGTAACCTCGGTCTTATCACCAGTCGTTGTTGTATCGGTGTTAGCGTTAGAACTGCCACCACCATTGCCGTAAGAACTGATAAGGGCATCGATTTTACTTTCGTCAATCTTCATGTTATCAGTTCCTAGTACCTTAGCAACCGCCGAGGCATTAGCGATTACTTCTGATGTTTTAGATTGTCCGTCAGTAATGCTGACCCCTTCAAACAATGCCCATGCGATAAAGGCTTTTGACTTATCGTTCCCAGCTTCTTTCATAGCATGCACCATGTTCACGGCGCTACCATTCTTACCTTGACCGATTTCATAGTCCAAAATCTTTTCCGTACTTTCAACAGTCAAATCATCGGTGTTTGAAACGCCTGCAGCCCCAATACGATTACCGTTGACACCACCGTTAGACCATTGGAACATCCCTTTAACTTGTCCAGCAGGGTTTGAGACATTAACTTTCCAGTTACTCTCACGCCATGCTGTCGCCATAATTGACGCCAACTGGTCTTGGCCAAACCCATATTTTTGGTTCAAGAATGTAGCAATCGCTTTCGCGTCAGCTAGTTGTTGCTTTGGAATAACCCCTAAATCAGTTGATTCTGACCCGTCGCCACCACCGTTGTTGTCAGACTTTGAAATATCACCGTCCAACCCTGTGCTTGTTGACGGCACACAGACGACTTGATTACCATTCTCGAACGACGCATAAGCATTGCCATTCATGGTAAATATTGGTGTGATAGTCGACGCCATGAGCAACATTACCCCGATTAGCGTGCTATCACGTTTGAGTTTTAGTTTATTAAACATGTATTGTCCACTCTTTCGATTACGGCATAAGGTGCGTCTCAATCAACGCACCTGTTTGGTCTCGTTTTCGGTGTACATACAAGATATTATCATTAGCTTGCAATAGAGTATTCGTGACGCTATCAGGAACGGCTTGTTGCCATGAATCATTCATGTACGCAATTTCGCCTTCGCTGACACCGCCTAGAACAACCACATCTTGACGGGATAGTCGGCCAACAAATGGTCGGAACGTTCCCGGGTTGATACGGTGTTCTGATTTGTTAAAGACTGTTACCAGTCCAATTTCCTTATCGTCAATACGTGAACGGTAAGGCGTTAATACGTCCACATCAGGCAAATCGATGTCGTCTAGTCCGTGAACGACAATCAATTCACCCGGCAATGCACGGTTTGTGACGTAAGACATGACATTCAAGAATGTCACCCCCTTAACGCGGGGGTTTTCCTTGACCCCCGACAAGTCGTAGTAGACATTACGCACGTCCGCTGTATAACGGTCAGGGAGTGTCGTGTGCGTTGCTAACAGTGCTGGATATGAACGTACGGTTTGATTAACCGCGTTGTACAACAATTCAGCTCGCTCACGTGCACGTTCACCGGCGTTTGAACTCTCCGCAATGTTGGATTGCAAGGTCGTTAAGAAATCTTCCAATGTTGGATATTTTTCGTGGTCAGTTGTTGCTAAAATACGATTGGCTTTGTGTGGTTCGAGCTTTGGATTTTCCGTATACAACCCACCTTGCACCGCACGATAGATAACCCATTCACGCAATAACTTTAGCAACGTAATCCCGTAATTAGGGTCTTTCTTAATGTCCACGTCGGCCAACAATAGCAACATTGTTTGCACTTTCTTGAAGTTAGTGTTTGCGTCGAACTCAACTGTATCAGGCGAACCAAACACTTCCAACGGGTTAATTGCGTCTTTGTTTACTAAATCAAAGTAAAGTGAATCATCTGATTGTGGCACTGACGTTGGGCTTAACATGATATGGTGCGTTCGCCGACCGTTCATATAGTTAGCGTTTGCAATCATCTGCGCCATAGCGCTTCCACCGTCAAGACTTGGGTTTTCAACCAAGATACCGTCCTTGTTAGGCACAATAGTATTCACACGAATACCACCTGTGAAAATAACAGCATTTTGTACGCCAGTGAAATCAATCATAGCAGGGTTTCGACTCAATAAGGACATCACGTCAAAACCGATAAATGCACCACGTTCGTCAGAAAAACCAGATGATGGTAAGAACAAACGTCCGGCTGATACTGTCGTCATGTCCGAATTGTGCCAACTATCGGCTGAAATGTCCGTGAAAATCTGGCGCAATTCATTCAGTTGCTCACCGATACGACGGGTTAACGTAATCCCCTTAATTCCGGCATTTTTATAATTGACCATGAGTTCGTCAACAACTGTCTCAATGCCTTCGGGTGTGTCAGCTTTAATAATAATGCGTAAGTCACTGTCGATAATGTTCTCGTCACGACCAGCTAATTGCGATGCAAGATACATATCTTCAACACGGTCAGAGTTCTTAGAGTTCTCTCGGGCTGATTCAGTATCTGTTGAACTTGTCGTGGCAATCGAACTAGCTAGTTTCTTGTCCAAAATTTCAGACTCTGTAGTCTCGTCAATCATCTTTTGACGCTCAATAATAATAATTCGCCCGGCATTTAACTCGTTGCGGGGGATGACACGATTTACCCAGCCAATTTCAGCTGGACGATTAGAACCATAATCAAACAATACGTCAAACACAGCGAGAGTTTGGTCTTGGGTAAAAATGTAAGGGTCTGTGTCCATATAACCACGTCCGTCCGTAAACCCGCGTTCACCCTTGAATGTATTGACAACTTTTTGTCCCGTTAGCTTTGCAATGTATAGCTCTTCCAGTGCGTCTTTTCCATCCCGAGTGGTTGGGTCGACCCCTTCTTTAATCAATCGTTTTGCTAGTTTCTTGCGCAACTTAGCTGACTTTTTCTCACTTAATTGCTTAGGTGCTACTGTTTTCTTATTCTTTTTCTTAGCCATAGATGCGTCGAATCTCCTTTTTAGCCATTTGTCCACTTAATCTGTTATAACTGATAACCAACCCACTATTGAAAGCGTTCTCAACGAATGTCAATCGGTCATATAACGTGTGAATGCTTGGTGCCACAATCACAATGTGTGACATCAATTGTTGATTATCTGAAATGCCACGAGCAAGGTCATATTGACGCTTTGCTAGTTCACGCATCCCTGCGGTTGCATTTTTAGGTAGTACAGGCATAAGCGTTTGCGCTTTTTGAACGGTAATAATCTTATCAATCTGTGTGTCACGACCTAAATTTGATAACATGGACGCGTTAACGGCCTCCAATCGTGCTAGTTCATCTTCAAATGTTACCGGACTAACAACCCCACGAACTTGGTACATCGCCATATAACGACGACGGCCACCAGCGTTCGTTTCAATAACGTTCTCATCGTCGGTGTTAATACGATACAAATCACGTAATGTTTGATATTTACCACGGTTTGGGTACCCAGAAATTTTAAATGCTAGAAATCGCAAACTCACCTTGATTTGCGCCCCAAGTGACGGGTTTGTCAAGGCAACATTTAGTGCGATTAGAATAGTTCCAATCAAAACCAAAATAATAGCTGGGATATTGGCGACTAGTGTGTGCATGCCGTTAGCTGTAATCATTTTAATGATTAAAAACATACCCAACGCCAATGTTCCCATACCCATGAACAGACCACCCCATGTTGTCACTAGTACGTTTGATAGTGACCCGAGGACATTACTAACCGAGTCAACTTTCTTAATCTGGTTGTACCACTCACTACGTAAGTTGAACCGATTACCTGCTGTTTTTCGTGTATTCATTGCCAATAGTTACATTCCCCTTTATGTGTATAGTATTCATGTTCTAATTGTAGCATGAAAGACAGCATAAGAAAAGACCACGCGCTCAACTCACGTGGTCTTTTCTTATTTTTAACGTGTAAAGTAAATGGTGTGTTTGTTACCATTTGAATCCGTGTAATGTCCGGACGTATTCGTGTCAGCTGTCACTGTAACAACTGAACCGTCTTTCAACGTGACGGGTAGTTCTGTCCCTGCCACAACTGTTTGACTAGTGTCTGCGCTTGATTGACTCTGTTCTGTGCTTTCGCTCGTGCTAGTTGCTTGTGTTGCCGTGTGTTGTGTTGAACTTTGTACGGCAACCGGCTTTTGGTCAACTTGGTGGTGCCCAAGTGACCAACCTACACCAGCAAAGGCAACTGCCATTCCAGCAGTCATTGCCCAAGGCAACCACTTACGTCGTGCGACACGCTCTTCTTCAACTGGCAACTCTTCGTTGTCAGGCTCGTCTGGCGTGTCGCTAGGCGTTAAAGACGCTGACGTCCCCGTGGGTGCGACACTGGCATAACGCTGTGATTCGCTCAATTGACGGTTCAAACTATCAATGTCGCGCACCAATGACAAAGACTTACCGCGTTCGGCCTGAAGCTCATCGTTCAAGTCCTTCAATCGAGCTTGCAATTCGGCAATTTGTGTATTGCTTGCAACGGTAATATCTGACACTTTTCGCGTCACTTGGGCGTTGATTGTCTCGTCTTGCGTTGACTTAATCACGTCAAGTTGTGATTGCAATGCGTCATACCTTGCTTCGGCTTCGGCTTGTTTAGCTTGTGCTTCTCGAATGGCTTTGACGTCACCTTGTTCAAGTTCATGGGCACGGGCTAACAAGCGGTCAGTTTCGGCTTGGACGACTTGACGATAAGTCTGCAACTCCGGCTCGTAGTCAACGGCGTCAGCTTCGGCTTCGGCTAACGTATGAACGGTCTCGGCAACGAACGTGTCGTAATTAGCATTTTCATCAGCTTCGGCACGACTAGCTTCATCTTGCAAGTTTGCCTTTTGCTCATCAGTTTCATGCTCAAATGCGTCCATGTGGTCAACATCGTACTGCTTCTCCCACGCTTCCAACATGGCTTGACGAGCAATGTCCTTTTCATTTTGGTATTGCTCATCTCGGGCTTGTTGTAACGACGCTTCGTCGGCTGTTAGATTATCAGCAATTCGAGCCAATGTTTCGTTGTGAGCTTGCTCTGCGTCATGCAACTTATTTTCGCGTGTGTCGTCTGCTACGGCATCATACTTAGATTGTCGCTTTTCAACCATGCGCGCAACCAAATCTTTGCGAGCACGGGTAACGTTACTACGTGCATCAAGATATTCAACCTGCATACGAGCATTCACGACAGGGTCAACGATTGGTAATTCAGGCAATTCGGCTGAATCAATCGCTGATTGAACGGATGCTGGTAATGAAATGGGGTCTGCTTCTGCAACGGGGACGGGCGTCTCATCAACTGGGTTAGACCCAACATCATCAGGTTCGTCATCTACAAAGTCAGCTGGCGTGTCGTCAACGAACTCGTCACCATCATCAGCCGTAAAGGCGTCTGCGGTATCGTCTGAAAACTCGGGTTCTGCTTCGGCTTCTGGTTCAGGTAACTCTAATGTTGCACCGACTAACGTGCCGTCTGCAATCCCATCGACCAAGAAATTATGAATGGCTGACGTATAACGTAACTCGAACCATGATAGTGTTGAGTTTAACGTGTCAGCGAAACTGGCGTTCAATGCACCGTTTTGGATAACTTGACCTTCTGGGGTCACGATAACAATCCGAACACTCGTGACGTCTTGTCCAAGCTCGCTTGAATAATCCGCCAATAAATCAACTGCTTCTGCGTTCAACGGATAAACTACAAAACCTTCGTCTGTATCAAGGGTCAAAACGTTTGAGTTCGCAACCTCCGTTTTCAATTCAGCTACGGCACTTTCTACCGCACCTGACAATTCTAGTCCTAGAATATTTTCTGCCATTTATATACTAATCGGCAACAAGGTTGCCTCTCCTTTCATTTTTAACCGCTGTTAGTTGTGTGGCACTTCGGTACTTAGACCCCTGAAGAATCCCATGATACCTGTGGCTCCCCAGTAGAAAATCAAAGCGCCCAAGATACCAATTACGACACCGATACCAGCTTTCTTCATGTCCTTGTTAGCAGGGGCAAGACCTGCATACAAATCACGAACTGCGGCGATAATCAAACCGATTCCCACCAGCAACATAACCAGTCCCAATACCCAACTACCTGTGTTCTTCAAGTAGCTTGTGATACTAGCACCATAAAATAAATAATTGACCATCATATGATGTACCTTCCTTGTTTCAAAACTATATAGTTAAACGTGTTCACAATATGAACTTGTACTTAGTGTACCATACAAAAAAGACACCCGCAAGGGTGTCCTTTGTTAATTTTCAACTACTTCTTGTTACGACCAAATAGTCGTGAACCAAATCGTGGTTTTGTCTCGTCCGCGTTCACATCGACATCTGTTGACGCATCAGTCTTTGCAAATTCAGCTTCATCAAGCGTTTGCTTTAAATCAACTTTATTCACACGATTGATAGTCGTGTCTCCCGACGTTGTTGTAGCGTCTGTGACGTCAATCACTCGGCGACGACTACCTTGCAAGGTTGCCTTACCACGTGCTTGACCCGTTACGTCAACAGCTTGGTCGTTTTGACCTGATTGACTAGTTTCAAAGTCTTGAGCGACTTGTTGGCTAATCTTTTGTGCATTCGTACCGGTTAATCCACTGGTTTTAACATCCTGTGTCGTTGTGTCAGTCGTTGCTACGTTAATGACACGCTTACCTGCAACTTTGGCCTTACTGTTTGACGTGGTTGTTCCCATATCAACAGTTTGGTCTGGAATAGGCTCTTGACTTGGTGCAATCTTAACGTCTGGTGTAGCAGGTTTAGTGCCCGCTGGTGTTACCTTGGTTTCGGTTTGCACACCTGATTGGTCAGTAGCCAAATCAATTGTTTGTTTACCAACAGCTTTTGCCGTACCAGTTGACGTTGTGTTACCTAAGTCAATGGTTTGGGTTGCGTTGGATTCGTTTGTGTCAGGTACAATCGTGACATCTGGTTGTGCTGATGGCACACCGTCGTCAGTAACCTTGGTTTCGGTTTGCACACCTGATTGGTCTGTTGCCAAATCAATCGTCTGCTTACCAGTTACCTTGGCCGTACCTTGTGTTGTTGTTTCAACTTGCTTATCATCAAGCGTTACGTCAGCGGGCTTATCCGTCTTAGCTAACGCGTCTTGCGTCTTAGTATCGAAGTCTTGGGCAATGTCTCGTGTATCAACCAAACCGTCTTGCATGACCTTGAAGTCATTTTCGGTATCGCCGTCCATCTCAACATTCTCGTGAACCTTGTTCAACTGCTGAATCACAGCGTCCAAGTTTTGTTCACTTGGTTCAAGCTCGAACTCACGCAACGCGTTTTCGGTATCGTCAATCAAAGCGTCATCCATTTCTGGGTGCTTAGCCTTCAAATCAGATAGGGCTTGACGAGCATTGAATGTCGCATTGTCAACCTGCTTAGTTTGACCCGGTTCAAGAACTGGTTCAGTGTCAACTGTTTCGTCAACCTTAACTGGCTTCTTTGCATTAACCAATTTCTCAACCGCAGTTCCATCGTGTAGCTGTTCAGCCATTTTCTCTGGTAACTTGATTTCAGACTCTTGGTTGTCAGGGTTCATAACATTGTTGAGCTTTACGGCTCGGTTATGTGCGTTGACTACGTCATTCAACTTGTCGGCGTTAGCCTGAGTTGGATTATTTTCTAACTCTGACAATGCTGACGCCACGTCTGGTGAGCTATTCAACTCTTCACGCAACTCGTCGGTGATAAATGGTTCATTAGACTTTTCCTTACGGACGTCACTATCAAAACCAAACACTTTACCAAGTTCATTTGAGAAGTTCTTACCCTTATCACGGTCAAATAGTCGACCAGCCAATTTAGCGTCGTCCTTAGCTTCCGCCAATGTTCGACCACTAGCTAAGCCACTTGCCAATGTTCCAAGTTGTTGCGTTGTCTTACCATTGTGCGTGTCGTTCCACACGTCCATCGTTTGCAAGGCTTTGTTTCCGCTAACCTTTGCTTGTGCATTCTTCAATGCACTAGCACCAACATTTCCATCGGCACGTAACTCCATCTTATGACCAGTTTCACTAGCCCATGCCCAAGGTAACGTGACAAGCATAATCAACTTATTTCGGAAATTAGGTGATTTGAGAAATAGTACCAATACGATAGCCGAGAACGCAAATGACCCAACTTGTGATAACACACCAGTTGCAAGTCCTGCGTCAGCGTTGCTACTAATTGGATTTCGACCAAGACTGCCCAATCCACTAATGATAAAGTTAGATGCGCCCGTTAGCAACGACGTCAAAGCCATTGGCACGAACGTCACAGCTAGAATACTTCCAGCTATTCCACCTGAATAAATTAGGAATGCTCCTGCGTATTCAATGTCACCCTTGCTGACACCTTTCAACCAAGCCATAAGTGGCTTGATATTCATGTCAAGCAAGCCGAGTGAGATAATACCTAATACCGTGGCTGTCAATACAACTAATTGAATGACAATCGTTGAAAGCATTCCTAATGCGGTAAAGAATGGTACACCGACAATTGAAACCGTGTAGTAATCAGCACGGTTACTATCGAATGTTGCTTTTGCTGACAAGATACCGCGAGATGGTGCGTCCAATAAGTATTTACCACCTGTTGCGTTGAACTGTGTGTTCAATGCTAGGTAAGCACTTTCGTCAGATAGACCATAACCGCTATCATTACCAAAGTTCATTTCAATCTGCTCACGAGAAACCGGTGCGTCGTAATAGTCTTTCAACTTGCTACCACTACTCTTGTAACCGTAAATGAATCGGTCAACCCATGCCGTTGGTGCTGAAACGTCACTGCGAAGTTTTGCGCTATCACCGCTTCCGGTGATATAATCGTCCTTAGCTTTTCCGTAATTTGCGTCCTCAGGTTTTTGGTCGTTCGCCCCGTTATACGACTGTGCTACTGTCAACTTAGACCCATAATTTTGTGATACGTCAGCTAACTTGCTACGCAAACTAGCTATATCACTACCGTTGTTAGTCTTTAGTAGTGCATAGATACTACCAACTGCACCATCAGTTTGTGATTGCTTTGACGTCTTGTAACCGATATATGCCTTTGAATCAAATGTATCTAACATCATGTATTCAAGGGCGAGTGACGTGTTACTGAAGTTACCGTCATGTGTCGCAATCTTAGACCCTCGATTAAATGTCGCGAGTTGTTTCTTTCCCGTATCTGTATAAGGGTTGAACTTAGTATCAATATAGCCGTCTTTTGCAGATAAGCTACCATCTGTACCAGTATCAGCCCCATTAGGTGCTAAATTGTACTTAAACGCCCAGTTCTTGTCATCGACCATGTAGTCGGTGTATGAACCTCGGGTAGGTAGTGTTTTAGTCGCCATATTAGAAACTTGAGAAATTAAACCACTTGCGAGAATGACAGCCATTGGTAATGCAACCAGTGAGAACAATCGTCCACGTGCTTTCGCCAATGCACCTTTATCTGCGTTTGAAGCACCACGGTACAAGCCCATGTACAACGCAATCAGAATTGATGCAATCAAAAAGCTCAGCATGATTGAGATGAATGTCTTGATTGTCTGTGCTGACAAGCCTAATGCCGACTGCAATTGACCAGCATAGTTAGTCCCTGAAATAGCAGACGCCAATAGCGGAATCATGTTGAAGATTCCAATGAAGTTAACCAATGCTGAATAGAGCAATGTTATGGTGTCTGACAGAAGTCCAAAGATAAACAATACCATACCGAGCAACGACCGTCCAATGATTGAAATGATTGAACTAAACGATTGTGGCTTATAAGTCAGATAATTGTACTTACTGTATGTTGCCATCGCGGTTGCAAAAGTTTTAGCCGAGTCACGACCTTCGGACGTGGTAGCTGAACTGATAATGTCGTCATATGAAAATTGACCTGACACACCACCGCTTCCAAGCGTACCGACGACCGCAATCTTTTTATCTTTTGCGTCCTTAATCGCGTCATTACCAATCAATAGATACTTTTGGTAAATCGTACCATAGTTTACGTCAGCCTGTGACGTTGTCGTCGTTGAAACANCAACAACTCCAAGCAACATGACCGCCATCGCAATGAATACAGTCACCTTACTTTTCACAAACGAACTGGTTTTTGTGAGTAATTTTCCCACCATATCATTCTCCGTTCCGTGATTAAATTTCCGTTCACAGTTTACGAAAAACGACCAGTCGTTCTGTTGTGCTATTTAGAACGAATGATTGCTTTTCGCAAACTTTCGTCTGGTATTAGTATACCGCACCTGTTATGGTTTGTCTATGCTAGACATAACAAAAAAAACCACCTAGTTCGACTAGATGGTTTTTTAGTCTATTTAGTGTCGTGACGTACGTGTGTATTGCGTACGGGCTTGGGTCATCTGACGTTGTAATTCAGTTGACGTTGTCACGGTCACTTTGACGTCAGCCGTTCCGTGTTGGTTAGAATCTGTAATCGCATTACCGTTCGTATCAATCACAAAGATATAGTCTGCGGGGTTTTGACCGCGACGTTTCAATTCGGCCACGGCATTACTAAATTTCACCTTAACTGATGTATCAATAAACCGTGTAATCGCACGCGCTCCAGCTGAACCCGCTTGGGCTGAAATAATGTCACTGGCAATCATAATCGCCACGGCATTGACGTTACGATAGTGCGTGTTCGGACTATGCAAGACGTTTTGCCAATGTTCAACCGATTGTACTTCGGGATAAACAATGTTATAACCAAGCTCACGCTCTTCGGCTTGGAAACGCAATAATTGCTTCATAGCAATTTCGGCTTTGGTTTGTTCGGACAATGGCATGTATGGCACAAACAATGAGAAACGTTCCAAAAACTCGGGTTTAATTCCATTGTTCATACCAACGTCACCCTTTTCCAAGGCAACACGCACGTCGTTTACTTTACCTGACCATTTATCAATCAACTGTTCTGACAAGGCGTTACTATCTTCTTGTGTTTCGAGACGCATGGTTTGTTTCAAGTCAGCGAAAATATCAGCCCCTAAGTTAGACGTTGCCATAACAATCGTATTGTTAATCGACCGCTCAATCCCAAGTGAGTCAGTCACAATTCCTTCATCAATCATTCGCATGTACGCCATGTGAACATTTCGGTGTGACTTTTCAATCTCGTCTAATAGAATTAACTGTTGCTTGTTGACCGCAACGGCATCCCCAATTTTATGCAGGGCGTTTAGTTTATCACCTTCGCTTGAATAATCACCACCGTTCAACACGACCATAGCGTCAGGTCGTCCGTAGAACGCCTGCGCAAGGGCTTTCGCCGTCTGCGTGTTATGTGTGACAATCATGTCTTTACCCGCAAGATAAAGGTGTTCGTCATCGTCTAAGTAGATGCACGTCATATCATACGTGTCATTTAACGGTTCAACCATAGCAATATCGACAACTGTATCATCAGATATAGCTAATCCGTACAAATTCGCAATTGGCAACTGAATAATTTCGGCATAACGGCCTTGCATGTTTAGCAGGCGACGTAAGTGTACCAATTTTGATTTGTCATAATGCGAGACAATCAGGCGATTTATGTGGTCATCATACTTGTTCACCGTATCTAAAATGCCAGCCAACAAAGTCGCACGTTGTGACACACTACCGAGCAAATATGTGTCGTCATAGTCAAACGTTGCGGATTGACCGTGACGATACAAATCAATATTAAACGGTTGTTCAGGCAAGCGCACCGCGTCAGCAAGCGGAATACTAAACGAACGTTCACTTTTCATAATGGTCGCAACGGTTTCCGTCACGAGTTCATCTGACCCTGACCAATAACCACTGAATAGGTGTTCATCATTCGTAATCAGTGAACGACCGTCAGCTAATACAACCCGGAATTGTTGTAATTGGCCTTGGGGATGCACACTGGCGATTTGTACCGGACGACCATGACGATTATAAACCCAATCGCCGGGCTTTAAATCCCCGTTACGCTTGAAAACTGAACGACCATTCTCTAATGTCAAGACCGGCTCGTCATTGCGCAAGGCTTTACCAGTACCCGTTGTTCCAACGGCAAACACCGTTGCAATCGGGCGCTTAACGTCACGCTTTGTATAGAATGTCGTATTGATAACGTCAGTAATCGTTGATACAGCCAATGGTTGTCCTTTAATTTGGTCACGCACGATTTCGCTCACCTTAGCGGGGTCAACGTTCACGTCCAAGTTATATCCCTCCGAGCTAAACACTGACGTCAACGCATCATAATCAATCGGTACTTTTCGTGCCCGAGCATAACCAACCAACGAGCTTAAAATCGACAGCGACTTCGCTGGGTTGACCTGATTACGAATAAAGGCGTCGGCAAAGTCATAAATCTGACCGTAAATCTCATCAGAAATCTCACCAAATTCTAGGCCACGCGTGCGATATGATTGCGCACGGCGTTTCAAAATACTAATGGTGGTTTCTTTACCCGGTTGCTCCAAGACAATGTGGTGCAAACGACGGTCAAACGCTGGGTCAGTGGCAATATTCTTACGATACTCATAGTCAGTTGTTGCCGAAATCAATGGGAATTTACCACGAGCCATTCCTTCCTTCAAGGCGTTCATAGCTCCCGACGAATCGTTTGATAAACCGTACGCATGCAATTTGTGCACCTCGTCAATGAACAAGACCATTTGGAAATTATGATGACCAAGTTGTTCAGCTGTATATCGTTCTACTTCAATCATGTCGTCTTGTAGCGTTCGCATACGACCAACCATGATATTCTCGGTTAATTCACCCAAGGTTTCGACAGCCAACGTCACGACAATCATTGGTTGCTCATCTTGTAGCTTACGATAAAGCAGTTCTTCGACAATTGCTGTCTTACCTACACCTTGCTCACCTAGCAATAGGATATTCGGCGTTTCAGGGTCTTGCAAGTAGTCCATCATCTGACGAAGTTTATCTTCATTACCAACCAGTGTTCCCTGTCCCGGCATTAACTGCGACAACGCACCATTGTAGCGGTCGTTAATTTCGCTAGGAATATGTAAGGTCAGGTGCATTTGTTTTTCAATATCCAAGGTCATACGACCCTCCTTTTAATTAAATCCAGTTAACGGCACAAAAGCACATTCCGAGAAATGTGCTTTTGGGTAACGATTAGTAAGTGCTTTCGTCAGCTTCTCGCGTGAACTCTTGACGTTCCTTGTAATCCTTGAACGACCCTTCGATGTGAATGTCCCGACGTTCAACTTCAATCGGCTTATAAACCGGTAGTTCAACGGCATGGGCATCGTCATAAGCGTCTTGCAGGGTTTTCGTTAACCCGTCAACCGTTAACGTCTCGTCAGCTTCAAATAGCTTGCGTGCTTCAGTGTATAGTTGTTCATCATTTGTCATAAATCATATCCTCATATATCAATTAGTTGTTTAATGCGTCAAGGTCTGAAATAAAACGTTCATACGTTGTTGCCTTTGGTGCAAGAACATTTGTTTCAATCTTGTTATCTTTAATCTTATCATAAGACGCCTTGGCACTTGCATAGTCTGCCTTAAATGAATCCAATGTTGTCATCAATGACGATTGATTGTTCTGGGCAATGGTATCATCTGGGTTTTCTTTCAAACGTTCATTCATTTCAGCTAACGTCTTATTAGCTTGTGTCATTTTAGCTTTCAATTGTTTCATTTCATGTTGACGTTGTCTCAATGCGTCATTCACGAACAAATCGTCAACAATCTCACGGTCGTTATGCCAATCATCAGTTGCTCGGCGAACGTGTTGACCATTCAAACGAACATAATAGATAGCTGGTGACTTAGCGTCTGACTTACTTGCATTGCTGTTACCGTCACTGCTACTTGAGCTGTCGGCTGAGCCGGATAGTTGTGCCGTAATTGAGTTATCAATATCGGTGTCAGAATAAGTGGCATTGGTTGTCAAATCATCGCTCGTAACCAATCGACCCTTGTCCACCAGCATAACGACAAATGCCTTGTCAGCAAAACCATGCTCACTGTGAACAGTCAACACGCCGGAACCGTCAGTCCCGAATAACCCATACGACATTTTAACTCCGTTCATTGGGTTGTCTTTCGGTGTCACCAATCGCAAAGCATAATTCTTACCAAATGATGATAGTACGGTGTGAGCTGTGTCATCATATTTGATTTCAACAGCTAGGGTTTTACCATCTTTGGACAACTTTGTTGACCCAACGGTCAGTTTGGCCTGCGTCTCACGACCCCACGATACTAAGTCAGTTCCTTTGGACATAGACGATGCCATTACCTGAACGTTGTATGTATGGGTGTTATGAGCTGAAACAACAACCCCTGACCCGACCATCAGCGCACCAGCTACTAATAGGGTGGGCATAATATAGGCTTGCTTAGCCTGTATCGGCGTTTTGTCATAAGGCCGTACATATTTATGCTTAGTTGGTTTAGAGTCCACAGCGGGCGTTTTAGACCCCTTCTGGCGTCGTTTAAACATGACGTACCTCCTTCGTTGTTAATTGCATATGTCGACGCAACCGATGGCTGATACTTTGATATACAATAGCCATTAACCAAACGAAAAGGATAATGATACCCGTACCGAGCATAGCGAATGGTGTGTGCGTGAGTAAATTCAAATCGCCGTCAATGAGCTTCAACATATGGTAGAACGTCTTAGCGTTAAAGTAGGGCTCGGTCGTAAATGTCCGATACGACATGAAACCCCTTAGCGTCTGGAATAAAACAGCCATATACGGTACAGCAATTACGAATTGCCACCAAGGATTAACGTCCAAACTATCGCGATTACGATAGAAGTTATAAATCAACGCTATCAATAATGACGCAAACATCATATAGAAGAAACCGGTCGACACCCACAAGGCTTGTTTCGTTGAAGCAAGGGTAACGGTTATAGGCATCAATAAGAAGTATAACGTCGTGGGCACCATGACAGCCAAGGTCAAAATCGCGCTCGTGTCATAAACCAACTGTCGACGTTTTGCTTTGACTAGATAAACTACAGGGGCGACTAAGGCTATTACCCAAACGAGCAATGCTACATAGTCTGGTATACCCTTAGGTTGATATGGCAGGTGTGCTGACAACGTAAATTTCGCCGATACGAACAACGCACCAGCGCCAGCTGTCAGTATAGTAACGACTAATGCTGGCAACAACCACACCATACTTTGTTTAAATAGATGTNTAAATCGCGTAAGATAACGTTTCATAAATCTACCCCCGCAACCATTTTGGCATGTTGGCGTCCGTCATCGGCACTACGGGTGTCCCATCGTTTTGAATGAGTGGAATATTAGCTTCCTTAGCCCATTTGGTAATCGTATTCGCAGTGTAGCCTGTTGCGTTTACAACACTTTGCACTGTAACCCAAACTTGCTTGTCAAAATTAGACCGCAATAGGATTTTGTTTTGCTCACGCTTCTCATTAGAAGCACTGGCAAGGTTGTCTAAACTCATAGGTAATGTCCTTCCAATTCATGTATTGCAACTAGTATAACACGAATGATGCATTATCGGCAACTATTCACCACGTCTTAGCACTCGATAACAAAACTGATATGCAAACGGCAAAGTCGCTTCATCCATATAGAAACTAAAAATAGCAATTATCCTACTTATTACTATTATTATTATTCTTCCTCACGCTTAATATTATAAGTAATAATAGATAATAACGTTATTTAATGCTAAAAAGAGAAAATAGTTTTTGGGATTATAAATTGCAGATTTAAATTATTAGAATTAAAANCAATAAAACAAAAAAATATTTTTTTTATTTGTATATCTGTATATGGATATAACGCCCCTCGAAATTATCGACAGTTATGTTATTGCTATGCGAAGCCAACAGGCTCTAAGGCTCACAGCGATAACAAAAATGTTATATTTTGTTGGAAATGAAAATGTTCACCGTAGGGGTCGAAAAATCACTTAAAAAAGACCCAAAAACAGGGGTTCCAAATTGACCAAATGAACGAAAAAGTTCATTTTGAAATCGAAAAAAGACGAGTTCGCAAATATTTTCGTTCAAAATTTGATTTTTTCGACCAAAAACTCGGAGTGATGTCCATCAAACTTGAACGAAAATCGTTTTTGACCCCTTTTCATACCAGTGATATTGACAAAAATAAACAAAAAGAATATACTGTTGAATATAGAAATTTAACACGCTGTACGAAAACGTTCATAAATTGGGTGTTTTCAAGTGCTAAAACCCGATTTTTGGAAGGTCGACGGTGAACATTTCAGTCCTGAATATCGGACTGAATAAACATACAGCATATTTGGTCTATTTTGAATAATCATACATATTTATGAATATTCGTCGAAAACCTTTATATTACAACGGAAAGAGGACACACTCATGACAGAAATTAACACGAATTTATACGCGCAAATGCGTAGTAATTTAACCTATCCAGAATTTAAGACCTTTATGTTGACGGTTGTGCAGACGCCAGTATTAGTTGAGCTAACCGGTAAGTCACAACAATACGTCGCGCGCAAACGACGCGAACATAATGAAGAGTTTATTGAACAGCTGTTTAACGACTATCAGAAATTTTGGACAGACAACAAGACAATCGTTGAGCTATCACCTGTCATTGACGAGACAGTCCGCAATATGCAACGNGCTAGTCGAGACGCGTTCAATACTATGGAAGAAACATTGAAAGCCTTGCGTCGAAGTGAAACCGCGATGTTGCGTGAATTGCGAAAAGAAGCTGAACTTACTTTGCCAAATCCTAAGAAACCAGCAACCCCTGTAAAAGAAAAGACCGAGATTGCGCAAACACCTATTTTTAAGAACCCACTGGACGCATTTTACGAAGAGCAAGACCGAATGCGTGCTGAACAACGAAATAAAGGCTAAGTTAGCCACCCGAAAAACACCTTTTCTTCTATATAAAGAGCCGGTGTTTTTTTTTGTGTAGTTTTGTCCTTGCATTTATCCCATGACTATGTCATAATAAAATTACCGTATGGGACAAATATTCCTATATGATAACGAAACAACTAGATAAAGGATAGACTTATGTTAGAAATATTAACCACCCTGCGTGAATTGCCACGCGATTTGACTGACCCGTACGAACAGGCACGGGCGTTGGTATTCGCGTCAGGGCTAAATGCAAATGATATTANTAAGTTGAGTATCATTTCCAAGACCACGTATTACCGCATTAAGACTGGCGGTGAAGCCGAACTGCGTCAATCTAATCAACAAACGATTGCACGTCTTGCTCGGGGATATGAGGAGTTGCTCAAGCTGACTGATAAAGTAAATTAGATAGGATAAAGGAACCATGAAAGAAACCGATGAAGAACTACGCTGGCAGAACCAGCTTATAAGCTACGTGTCTAAGCGTACACAATTCTTGATGACTCAGTCAGATAAGAAGAAAATCAGTATGGCCGATTCCTATCAAATCATCAGTAACGTGCTTGATGGTAGTGCGTCATTGGGTGCTCTACCCGAAGAAGAGTGGACATCTGGTAAGAAACCAATTGAGCTTATTCGGGCGTACAACCCCGAAACTTTAACATGGGAACGCATTGACTTCCTATTGATGGGTATCTTAAACGAAACGTTTGGTATTTATAAGGAACAAGACATTACCGTGTTAGCTCAAAATATTTTCCACCGTATTCGGACAAACCCTTACCGACGCGTGCCAACGGTCTATCATGGTAGTCGGTATATCCTATTCCGTAATGGTATTTTCGATGCTAAGACGCGTCAGTTGATTCCCATCACTTATGAGACACAGGCGTTTCCAGTAGAAGATGGTAATCCTGAGAGCGAAATGATTAAATTGTTGCTCCCACAATCACAAACATTGGATATTGCCACTTCCGCAAGTGAAGTCACGTCAGAACAAGAACGACCAACACCCTTGCCGTTAGTTGGGTTTACGGATAAGCACAAGCACAATTTTGATTTGGACTTGACACTTGAAAACCCCGAATACGCTGGTTACGGTGACAGTGACACATGGACACCCGAAGGTTGGTTGTCACGCACAGCTAATTGTGACCCAGCACAAACCGAATACCTTGCGCAATTGTTAGGGGTTATGCTTGTGCCAAACCACAGTTTCAACGCGTTTATTGAAATTAACGGTGAATCAAGTGGTGGTAAGACAACCCTGATTAACATTGTCAGCGCGATTTATGGGGGAAATCCCGGTGTCTCAACTGGTTATGTGTTAGACGATTTGCGTGACCGTTTCCCGTTCCGTGGGACGATTAACCGCGATACCGTCATGGCGCACATTACGGAGATTAACGGCGCACGTTTGAATGAATCTAACATTGCCTTGATTAACTCGTTCGCTAACCAAGAAATGCAAATGCGTCAGATGAGTGATGTGTCAGTGAACTTGACACCACCACCATTGTTGGTTATGGAAGGTAAAGGCTGGGTGCTGTTTGACAGTACCAAGACCGGTGTCGCACGTCGTTTGTTACCATTGGACATTACCAAGGCGCAAACCGCACAATATCGCAACAAGCGTTATGGCAAGCTGATTTTTGAGAACACGAAAGTTTTGCAATACTTTGCCAAGCGTGCTGTATTAGCTTACGCCGATTTGATTAACGGGTCAGACAACTTCATGTTCAACCTTGACGATATGACGACTATGCCCGCCTTTGTACAGACATGGCATGCACAAGCCGTTGTCGCTGGTGACGACCAAATGGAGACTTTCTCGGAACGGATGCAAATGATTTTAACCGAAGGCTTTATTTCCGAAAACCTGCTCTATGATTTGTATCAAGAGAGTGTCCGATTTGACGACCCCGAAACCACGTTCATTCGTCACCGTCGGTCATTCAAAGACGCCTTTTTCAACCGTCCATTAGACGGACTGGTCTTTGAGCCGGTTGCTGACCCAATGCGTGTGACGAACGCTGACGATTTGGCGATTGATTTCAAGCAACTTTCAGAAACAATGCCAACACCTGATAGCTTAAAGTCATACGGCAAGTCTGCTGATTCTAAGTATAAGAACAAAAAGTGGTACAAAGTAACCACAGCCTAAAACTCTAAGGAGGGTTTTATACATAATGACAGATTCTATTCAAAAGCGCTTAGCTGATAACGGCGCACGGTTCATTCCTTTGATTGCAAACGGCAAAAAGCCGGCTAAGAAGTTCAAGGACGTGACATTCAGCATGGCTGAACTCAACGCCCACATTAAGCATGGTGGTAACATGGCCTTGCTAGTTAACCGCCAAAATAAGCCCGATTTCGTTTTCGTGGACATTGATATGTCTCACGGTGATGACGGCATGAAATCATTCTTGCAATTGTTGCATGACGCGGGGTTGGACGCCAACGAAGTGACGAAAAATACCCTAATGCAAAAGACCGCTACAAATGGTGTGCATTTGATTTACACCGCGATTGACGGGTATCACTTTAAGCAAGACATTGGTTTGTTGGACGGGGTGGACATTAAAGCATCCCCTAACAACTATATTGTCGTTGCGCCAACTAAGATTGACGGCGTTGCGTATGAATTTTTGAATGACAACGACCCACAGCCTATTCCCGAAGCCTTGGCGCAAGCTATTCAAAAGGCAATGGACAATAAGAAAAAGACACAAGCCGTCAACAGTCCTGACGTTACCAGTGGTGAAAGTCGCGTGGTTGATAACGTGCGTTATTTCTCACCCAAGGGGAGTGATTTTACGGTCGTTGACCCGTTCTACAATATTATGAACGGCTGGGGCGAGAGTGGCGGTCGCAATAACGTGGTCTTTAAATGGGCACAACGTATGCGTCGGTTGACCGATTTGGAAACAGCTTTGGCTTACGCTGACGTTGCCAATAGTAACGCGAGTGAACCTATGGACGATGACGAAATGCGTAAGACGATTGAAAGCGCCTTTGATTTTGGTGGGGCTATTCAGGTGATTGAACGCAACGGCTATCGTTTCATTCCCGTTGGTCGCCGTAGCGGTCGTGACGTTGCAGTTGTTGAATCTGTTTTCAATCGGGTGCAATCAACCCATTATGAAGATTATGATTTGGCTGACGTGTGGTTTGCAGATGTCCCAATGATGAGCCGTTTCATGGCACCTGCGCCGGGAACGATTGACGAGTATATTGCCATGCAAAGTAAGGAAGGATAACCTTTACCAATGAATTATGATTTTATCTTTTACGATATTGAGACCCTGCCGAAAGACTATTCAGTTATTTCGTATGTTGCCAAGGACAAACAATTGATTGTGTATACTGATACGGTAGCTACCTTAAATGAACGGGTATTCACTGAACGTATCATGAAACGTTTTGGGACGGACTTACCAACCACGTCGCCTTATTATGATTTGGTACGAAAAGTGAGTTATGTGAGTGGACAATCGGCTTATTATAAGATGCGTCAATGGTTGCTATTTGGCGGTCGCCAAGACGGATTGCTCCGTGGTGGTTGGAATTCAAAGCACTTCGATGTGCCCGTGCTGTTTGCCAACATTGACGGTCGTGCTCGTTCAGCGCGTCAATTAGCTGACGAAATCATTGTGCAAAAGGTACGCCCACGTGATATGACGTATAGTGACGGTTCTCGCATTCAGTATCGCGATATGCAATACGTCTTGAATGCTGATTGGGCGATTGACGTGGCAACACTGAACGAAAAGTCAGGGGACGTTGAAAATAAAGAACGAACGCCAGCTAGTTTGAAGATGGTTAGCGCTTACGCTGGTCTTGACGTGTTGGACGATGAGTTGACGCGCGTGGATTTCGATAATTGGACGGACGACTATTATGCAGGGTTGGATATTGACGCCAAAGCCAGCATTAACCCCGACATGTCATTGACTGAAATGGGCTTGGTTAACTTGCTTGAATATAACGCCCTTGACGTGATTAACACCGGTCTATTATATGATTTACCTGAATACTCATTCTCATTTAACACCAAGTCTGCTCTAATTAAGCGTTTTCATATTAACGACGCAGATTTCAAACAAGCATCGCCTAGTGATTCATCAGCTCGCATTAGTTCCCTTGCTTTGACAGGTGGCGACCGGTCAACATTTATGGACAGCCCAGCGGTATCATTCATGTTTCCAATGCCTGACGGAACCAAGATTAACCTATTGGACTACTTGCATGAAACCAAGATTATTCCACCAGTAGTTTACGACTACTATAAAGTCTTTGAAGGTCGGTCAATTAAGAGTCAAGAAGATACGCAGGCTTTGCTTGAAGAACTTGACCATGTGTTAAATCCAGAGTATGTCAAGGTTGTCAACGGTGTGGACGTGTCTGATTTACCTAAGCGTCCAGCCTATGCGTTTGACCACAAGGACAAGCACACAAACGCAACGATTACCGTACCGTATTTCGATAAGGACTTGAACCCGATTGAGAGTTATAACACGTTTAGTCGTGGTGGTAGTCACGGTGGAACAAGCTATAACGCGACTGATTTCTCATTCGACCAAGCCCGAATGTTGAAGTTTTCATTAGTTAAGGACGCTACTAAGACTAGCTATGAAGCAGTTAAATTCGATAACCAAATTATCAAGCGAACAACTGACACAACGGCATGGGCGATTGACGCCGGGTCATTTTACCCAACTTTCCTATCAAAGTTGAAGATTTACGCGACCGAAGATGGCGACCCCTATGACGATATTCGTGTGGAGCGTTTGGAGTTGAAAGCATCTTTGCCAGATAACAAGGCTGACTACACGGAACAAGACCGTGCGAACAACAAAAGCCAACTTGATTCAAAGTTGATTTTGAACTCGGTTTCCGGTGCGTCAAACACCATGTCACGCTTTGCTTTGTTGCCATTGGACAACTCAATTTTGTCAATGCGTTTGATGGGTAACTTGTTTATTTATATGATTGCGACTAATTTTGTTCGTCGTCTTGGTGCGCACGTGGTGTCAACCAACACTGATGGTATTGAAATCACGTTTGACCATTTGGACGTTGAGCCCAGCAAGGAACAAATCTTTGCGCTGGCGGACGAGCTAAGCGAAAAGTGGGGGTTTGAACTTGAACCTGAACGTTTGGCACGATTTGTGGCCAAGGACAGTAACAATCGTATTGAGTGGCACGACAAGCCAATTGCCAAGGGTTCGACTGAAACCCGGCGTGTGATTAACAAGGTTGGTGGTAAGCTCGGTAAGGGCTTTAACCCCGATTACATTAACGGCGGTGCCAATCGCATTAACCTTGACAGTAAGCTAGACCACCCACAAGTGACAGATTTGGCCGTGTTAGCTTACATTAGCGCACACCCTGATTATTTGTCACCTGAAAATAAGGTCTTAAAGCCTTTGCCTGCTAATACCCGACGCGAAGCCATTAAGGGTACACCCGAAGTCATGGCATGGCTAGAAGATTGGTTGCATACGTATGCTAACGGTGAGTATTATGGTGTGGCATTCAACCCACAAGATTGGACATTGTTCACTAAGGGAACTCGCGCACGTAAATTCTACCTTGACGGCAACATGTTGCAAGATAACAACCGTTACATTTATGTTGCTGATGGTCAAACGATTACCAGCACATTGAGCGGTAAGCCAACCAAGATTACTAGTTGGACGAGCGACAAGGTAAAAGTCATTAACACATGGCAAGATTTGCAAGATGTGACGCCTGACGAGTTAGACATGAAGCCTTATGCTGAATGGGCGTACAACACGTTGTTGACATGGGTGGACGTGTCACAAACTAAGACGGACAAGCAATTGTTAGCGCCTAAAAAGAAAGCTGATGAACAGGACTTGACCCCTGTGACCCAGATTGATTTATTCGACATTGCTAACGATAATCCATTAGCCCAATTTATGTCATAACAAAAAAACACCCGCTCAATCGAGTAGGTGTTTTTTTTGTCAGGTGTTAAATTTCGTAAGCGGTCTCTTCCCAGTCAGGGAAGAATGTTTCCACAAATTCGTCAGGTTCACGGCCAAACAAGTCACGGTAGTCACGAATGTTTGACCGGATAGCTTGTTCCCAGAACCCGTCTGATGCGTCTGAGAAAGGCGCTGTGTTTTTCAACTGCAACACCATTTCTTCATAGCCATAATCATACGCGTCATCTTCGCTAAATTCACGTTCGAGTTCAGTGCGAACATCATCGTACGTTAAGAACTCGGTTGTAAATTCTGCCACGACTTCGGTCGGGTCGCCTAGCTCACTGTCTAATGCGTATCCCTCAAGTTCGTCGTTCAACGTATCAAGTTGCAAATTAGCCACCTTGGCCGGAAAGTCAATGTCGTATTTGGGTGGTAGTCCTAAATCACGTGACATATCTTCCCAAACGTCGGCAAATGTGTCTTGGGTGTGTTGTACAAGCATGTCGCGCATAACGGCCTTGTTCGCAGTGTATTGTTGTTGTTCCATTAGTCAGTTACCTCGTAAGCACTTTCTTGAATATACTCTTCATCGTCAATGTGCTGATAAATATTGCGGTCGTTGAACATGATTTTGGTAACCGTGGCGCGGTCACGCAATTGTTCGAGTAACGCATCTGCGACTAGTTCATCAATCAACGGTTTGATTGTTGACGTCACAATTTCAACCAGTTCACTTTCAGGATAAACCTCGAAGATAGCCTTATCCATCGTCACATTGTCAGCTTCAATCACGTCGGTAACAGCCGTAAACGTATCGCTATCTGATAAATCATTGGCAATCTTTTGCACGTCGGTTGTAACTTGTGCTTGCAATGACAACGGGATATTAGGAAAGGCAATGTCATAAGCATTCCAAACTAGTGTTTGCATCATATTGATGAAATACTCAAATTGCTTAGCTTGACGCGCATTTTCATTTTCTGTCCCACTTTCCATGGCAAAACTCATAATGCGGTCAATCAGCAAACGGTTATCAGCTGAGTAGTAGTTCTTGGCTTCGGTGAAATCAGTTATGTCGCCCAGTTCGTCAGAAAAGCGTTCAATTGCTTGTTCAATACGCTGTGGGTCAGCATACATCTTATTTTCACGGTCAGCTAAGGTTTCAGCTAGTGCGTCAACGTCAGCCGTTTCTAGTCGCTTAATCACCGCTTTAATCAACTTGTTGGTGATACCGTTCTCAGGCATTTCCGCAAATTGGGTCGCGTTGATTTCGCCGTCAGCATATGCGCGCACTGCATCTAAACTTAAATTAGTTTGTGGGACTTCGGTTGACGTTAAACCGATGTCAGACCAGATTTTAGCAACCGTGCTGGCAGGATTAAACTGTTCGTAATCGGCAAATTTATCGCTGGCATCGGCCATAAACGTTGCTAAACGCTTGCGCATATCAGCTCGCACTTTAAACGCCAAGTCATCTAAGATAGCGTCGGTTTCGTCACCTTCTAAAATGAAACTGTGGTTCATTTCGGATTGGGCGACTGCCAGTTGCACGAGATATGTTTTAACATCAGTAAACGCCTGCTTAAACTTAGCGCCGGCAACAGCCTTAGACCCAGATACACGAGCTGTGACCGTATAGACCACCCGTGCACGGCGTTGTTTAGCCGTTTGAATGACAGTTACATCACCGGGACGAATTGTTAAGTTGTAATCAATTCCGGCGGTTGTCCCATCCTTAGACAAGAACAAAGGTGCCGTCACATGACGAACGGCGTCTTGGAGCCGGGTGCTGTCATCGGCTGTTGCAAGTAATTCTTGCACTGTTTTATCATCAACTAAACCTAACGCATTTTTCGCAACGGCAATTCGCTCGTCGTTGCTTAATTCATTGAATTGTAGTTCCCGGGTGAAACGGGCAAGCGTTTGCTTGACAAGTGATGCGTCATAGAACGCAATCATATCAGCCAAGGCTAAGTCGTTAACGACTAATGGTAAGTGACTACGAATGTAGTCGTAATCGTTGCTCATGGTCATTTCATTGGGGTCAATTGCCACTTCAGCGTGCGAAGCATCACCTTCAAGTTGCAACATGCCAATTTTACCATTGCTGTATACTGACCCAGCAAATCCTGAAACGCCAAAAATTTGAGCGACGCGAACATTGTCGGTTGCCACAACGTGACGAACCCGACCAAGTTCTTTCTTGTGTGAAACTTCACCAGTATAGATAGCCATTTTGCTACTGCCTTCATTTGAAATTTCCTGTAATTAACGTGTACGTATGCTGTTTGAACAGCTCCCCCATACACAACAGGTTGATTTAATTATATCAGAAATAATGGCCTAGTGAAAGACGTCTTGTTCAGGGTCAAAATACCAAACGTACGTCCATCGGTCGTCCACCCATTCTTTTTGGTGTAATAATTTCCACCGTGCATTGTAAATGAGGTAGCGTAAGTGTAAGCCGTCTGACGCTTGGTATACTTGGGCTATCCAAATGATGTCTTGAGTCTTTGATAATTCAAGCATTTCTTGTTCAAATTGGTTCATCGGGTTCATATTCAACCAGCCATCATACTCAATCAATAGTCCTTTGTGGTTTTCAATCCCCGTGGTTTGCGCTGAAATTAAGTGTGTCCGGTGGGTAGTTTTTGCGCCGTCCATTTTAGGAATTTGACTGTTCGGATTAGGTCGTTTATTGAAATCAGCGACAATGTAACTCGCCTGTGCTTGGCGAATTTCAGATGTTTTACTAACCTTTACTGTGGGAAAAGTTCCCATGTTACCACCATTTTTCTTTAACCACGCTTGTTTGAATTTAGCAGGGGTGTTAACACCAGACGCAATTAGGTCGAGCAACGACCGGTTAAATCGTTGTCCTTGGCCTTTTTGAATATATATCATTGCAACATGCCATCTGCTCGTGTGTTGCCAGACGGCTGAACCTTTCGGGACGGATGACAAGGTTTTCTTCATATTTTTGACGTTATTTAATGGTCGTGACCGAGCTTCATATACTTCTGTTGCGAGACCATTTTTAACGGACGCTAACGTCTCATTGAAACGTTCAAGCGCCCACTCGTAATTATATTTTTTCAAGGTTTACACCGCTTTCAGTAAGATTATGTTATACTGATTGTACCGCAATTTGAAAGGAAAATACAGTGTATGACCCAGTTTAAGCTATTTACCAGTGTCGGTTTCATCACGTTCACTATTGCTAATTTGTTGTTGTGGGAAAACGTTTTCATTACGTTCAGTTGGCTGACGTTAATCGCGATGACTGTTATGACAGCAATTAGCTATGTCATGATTCAGGTGAGCTTGCTTACACCGCAATCCGACGTAGATAATTTGGCATGGTTTGCTTTTCTGAACAGCGTTTTATTGTCAGTCGGTTTTAGTTTAGGGCTTATCCCCGGCGTTTATTATTTGAGCCGATATAGTCAAAGCACGTGGTCACAATATCAACACGGCCGGCACTACGGCACAATCAAGCTATTGCGATATACGGGTAAACGAACACGTGACGCATCGCTTTATTATGCCTTGCAATTTATCCAGTTATTATTGATTGAGATTGCCGTATTTCTAATATTTTCACTTGTTCCTGTCATAACGGGACACTGGGTGTTGGCTTGGTTGCTTGCAACACCAGTTGGCTACTATGGCTTATACTATACAGTGCGTGAAACTTATCTAGCATGGCAAGACTTTGAGCGAGTGCAATAAAAAAACACCACTTATAAACGTGGTGTTTTTTTGTGTTAGAAATTAAGACGCGATAGCCTTTTTCGCACCGTCTCGCCAAACCGAGAACCAGCGACCATATACGGCGTTTGCGGTAAACATGATTGATGAGACAAGCATTGGCAATGACGCACCCGATGGATTAGCTTGCAACATGCTGAACCACAACACTAGGTTGAAGATATTTGACAACATCCACAAGTCATACGTGTTCGTATAGAAACGGAAGTTAAGATATGACGCAAGAGCTCCGATTGACAATACAGCTGAGTCCCACAAAGGGCTCGCGTCCTTCAAATAAACAAATAGTGGGTACAAGACAACGAGCCAAATAGCGACCGTCACCGCAATGTGAGCAAGAGCTTGATAACCCTTGAAACGGTGTGGGTTACGAACAGCGTAAATACCGCTCGCCACGATTGCACTACCAACGGCTGACCATTGAACAACTGGAATCGTAATCTTTTGGAAGATGACAAAAGCAATCGTTGCAAAGATAGCAATCACTAGCCAACCGTCACCATTTAGCACGTGGGCTTTCTTTCGTAAATCGTCAGACCATGTGCGCCAGCGACGCATTAGCGGAATGTCAATTAGTAGTAAGAAGATAATTTGGTCGATAGCCGTTGCGTAAAGGTGATTTTTCAAAGCCACGGCGACAAGCAAGAACACGCTAATTGCGCCGACCAACCCGTTAATAGCGAAACCTGAACTCATACTGGTGACACATAGTAGACTGATAACCGTGGCGAAAAATGTGACCGTTTCGTCAAATGTATGCGCACCGCTTAGCCATAGTGAGAGCTGAAACCCAGCGCCTAAGCCAAATAGCATAACCATAGGTTTGGCCATTTGGCTCAATTCGTTGACAATCCAGTGCCAATACTGTGAAATGATACCTGATGATTTTGTTTGTGGGACTTCCATTTGTCAACACACCCCTTTTAAATAATTTACTCCATTAAATATACCTGATAAAGTCATTAAGAAACAGTCTTGACTTTTAAAGATTAAGATAGATGAAAGGTTCTAACAAGTTAGAAATAACAAGACTTTTCAGCACAAGCGTCCCTATCTGTGGTATACTTATTTCAGATAATTTTAAACGAAAGAGGGACGTAATGTTGATTACTTTAGCAGGCATGATTGGTGTAGGAAAGTCAAGTCTATCGAAAATGACGGGAGAGTTGTTGTCAACGCCCGTTGAATACGAACCCGTTGTGGACAACCCAGTGTTGCCACTCTACTATGCAGACCCCAAGCAATACGCATTTCTATTGCAAATTTACTTTTTGAATATGCGCTTTGATATGATTAAGCGCGCTATGTATATAAAGAATGGGGTACTTGACCGTTCGATTTATGAAGACGCTTTATTTACGCGCCAAAACTATTTGGACGGTAATTTACAAGAGGCCGAATTAGCGACATATAATCATTTATTGCGAAATATGTTGCAAGAAATTGAGACTTTGCCAAAGAAGGCACCGGATTTGATGATTTACTTAAAGGCTGATTTCGAGACGGTGATTACCCAAATTAAGCGCCGTGGACGCCCTTACGAGCAAGGGACGGATAAATATGATTACTACCGTGCCTTACTTGACCGATATGACGAATTTGAGCTTGAATATGACGCCAGCCCAATGTTAGTTGTTGACACGGTAGACCTTGATTTTGTCAACAATAAACATGATTACCAAACAATCATGTTACAAATTATCAAAGCCTTGCATACCGTAGGCACTTTAACTGACGAGCAAAGTCAACATTATCATGACGTTGTTGACCCAGAACGTAACATGAATGACGTTAAAATCACCATGCGTGACAACCGTAAACGATAAACCTGAACGACCAGCGATGGTCGTTTTTAGTTTGCGTTGATGTAACGAACATGTTATACTGGTTGTAAACTAACAATAGAAGGTAAATATTTAATGGTAGATATTACATATTATTATGGTGTCATGGGTGCCGGCAAATCCGAAGAACTCTTGCGTAAGCGCTATGAATACCAAACACGCGACTTTGACGCCATGGTATTGACGGTTGAACCCGGCGTACGCCCACCGTTCATCGGCGAAGTGCTATCGCGAACCGGTGAATCAGCTACGGCTATGGTGATTAACAGTGAACCTGATTGGGTACAACTGTTAACGCACCGCCACGCTGACGTGTTATTGATTGACGAAGCCCAGTTTTTGTCACCAGACGCGGTCATTGCTTTGGTGGATTATGCCGACGCACACAACTTACCAATTAAAGCATTTGGGTTGAAAGCTGACGCGTTTAATCGTTGGTTCCCCGGTTCATCAGAATGGTTTATTCATGCTAATCAACTACATGAGATTGAAACTATGTGCAAGTATTGCAACAATAAAGCTGTCATGAACTTACGGTTGACCGATGATGACGAGCAAATCCTATTAACCAAGTCTGTCTATACGGCGGTTTGTNGTGAACACCACAAGGGGGTGTCTGATGGTCGCCACTAATATAGAAGAAATCAGTCAGTTCTTTCATCAACAATTCGCTGAAAACCGTGGACTGACAACGGAACAGCTCACGGAAATGACGCACCCAAAAATGGCACAATTGCATGATTTTGGGTTAGCTGAAAATGCAGACGCATTTGTTCAGTATCTACATACGCATTCAGATAAGGAAATCACGATTTTTGGTGATTATGATGCCGACGGCGTGTTGGCAACGACGGTAGCCTACCATGGGTTGAAGCTATTAGGGATTGGCTCAAAGGTCAATGTTCACGTACCAACTCGTGCTGACGGTTATGGAATTTCGCCAAGCGCTGTGGACAAGCTCGTCACAAAATTCCCAACAACAGAAACCATTTTGACGGTTGACAACGGTGTCGTTGGGTTTGACGGTGTGGCTCATGCAAAGTCATTGGGACTGGATGTCGTCGTATCAGACCACCACTTAGGCACGGATGTTGATACCGAAGCGGATGTTGTCGTGGACATTAACCGGCCGAGCGACCACTACCCATTTAAAGGACTAAGCGGTACGGGTGTGATTTTCAAATTGTGGGTATTATACGCCCAACGATACAACCCTGAAAAGTTGCCAGCGGTTTATCAATTGATGGACTTAGTCGGTGTGAGTGTTGTGTCCGACGTTATGCCGGTTTTAGACGAAAATCGGGTATTCTTAACGTCAGCGTTGCGGTCAATTCAACATGATAAGCGACCTCAGTGGACAGCGTTAAAACATGTTTTAGAAGCACACCGCATGCGTGTCCCTGACGTGATTGACGAGACATTTATTGGGTTTACATTAGCACCGATTATCAATTCTGCTAATCGTGTGACGGATTCACCAGCGTACGCCTATCGCGTGTTTATGACGCAACAACCGTTGTTCATGGACGATTATTGGACTGAATTGGTCGCGCTCAATAACCAGCGCAAAGACGACGTCAATGCAATCACAAAGACCTTGACCGAGCAAGTTTATGCAACTGATGAAAAGATACCGGACGCTTTGGTTGTTGTGGCCGACATGCGATTGGGTTACATGGGGCTGATTGCTAATAGTTTGATGACCGAGTTCAATGTACCAGTTATCGTTGCAAGTGAAACACACGATGGTATTGCTCATGGTAGCGCCCGCAGTTTTGAACCCTATCATTTGGTAAACGCACTAAAAGACGCGCCCCACGTACTCACGGTTGGGGGACACGCCCAAGCCGGTGGTGTATCGTTTAAGGTTGCTGACCGAGCTGACGTCGAGCGTGAGTTTGCCGAAGCGGTTCATGCGCAAGCCGAGCAAAACAAAGTTACCGAAACCCAAGTTGTGAGTGATATTACCTTGCGGTTCGACACGACCCAGAACGCATGGACGTGGCAGAATAAGATTGTCCCATTAGACGTTATTGTAGAACTGGTAGCCGAACTAGCTATGTATCGACCTTACGGTCAGAGTTTTCCTGAACCAGTTATCGTATTAGAAAACGTCAGAGTTGATGATTACTTTGCCATGTCGCAAGGTTTGCACAGTAAATTCACGACTGGCGGTATTGCGTTCATTAAATGGCGTGACAACGGTGCGTTGGAGAAGCGCATTGGTGAGACCATGACCATTGTGGGTCAGTTGAGTTTGAACGAATTTCGGGGCAATGTGACACCACAAGTTATCCTAAAATAGCTTGAAATAAGATAACATATATGTTATACTAATTAAGTATTATAAAACAAAGGGGTTTGTATTTATGATTAACTTAATTGGTGGTATCACTTGCTTGGTATTTGGCGTAGTTGTATTATTGACAGCCATGCACCGAGATTTACAAGTCACCCAACATGGTACACAAGACCGTGTCACGCATCAGTACGCCACGGGCGCTATTTTGATGATTGCGAGCTTGTTTATTATGTAAGCACACAGCTCGCCGTAACTGGCGGGCTTTTCTTTTTAGAAAGTAGGACGGATTATGAAAGAAGGATTCATAACGGTTACAATTAACGGTGCGTCTAAATGGTCAGTTTTTGTGACAACAGCGCTCAATGTATTGGTCATGATGTGGTTACTGGCGGACATGACGCTGACGATTTCAAAGTTGTCCGCACAGGACTGGGCATGGAACCACCTGACGTACATGCCGTATGTTACCCTTGCTGGGCTGACCGTGGCATTCATTTATGTGTTGGCACAAACATTGGCGCAGATGTACGCGTTTAGCCAAATAAACTTGTTTACGGTTATCTTAGCGACGATTAGTATGCCGGCGATTATCAGTGTCTTGTGGTTCGCTGATAAATTCATGACAAAATGAGTTGACAGGTAATAACATACGTGTTAGACTATTAGTATATTAAAAGAAAAGAGATATACTAATGGCTAAACTAACACCTCTAACAGACGCAGAGAAGCGTCAACTATTGTCACTCCTATCAAATAACGTGGCGATGGGTCGATTTGAAGGACTATCACAATATGGATTGAAATTCAATCGCACAACGTTTTCACGTAAGCAAATCTTGAAGTTCAACGCTGACGTTAACTACATGTCAGAGCAAGATATGTTGACCTTGCTTGATGAAAACGCCGAAGGTAATCGTCAACGAATG
>FUFK010040190.1_pt1 | contig 135993 bp, 136 predicted proteins | sample 1021851 | NCBI WGS metagenome assembly FUFK01 (sample SAMEA51879418, study PRJEB19060) | metagenome
GTTATTATTTATGGGAGCAATTATGTCACAAGAAAAATTTTATGGATTTGAGTTTGTTAAAGAGTCCGGAGGTATAAAGGAATATACAATGACATCGAATGGTCTCAAGGTTTTGTTAAAACAAGATAACACGGCGCCAGTAGCAACATTTATGGTTACGTATGAGGTAGGATCAAGAAACGAAGCTATTGGATATACAGGGTCAACACACCTATTAGAACACTTGATGTTTAAGGGGTCCAGAAAGTTTAATACAAAAAAAGGAAACTCTGTTTTCCAGACACTCCAATCGCTGGGGGCAAGAATGAACGCAACAACATGGCTAGATAGAACCAATTATTTTGCTGTGCTTCCAAGCGAACACCTAGAAACCCTAATCGAAATCGAAGCAGACAGAATGAGGAACGCTTATATAAAAGAGGAAGACAGGCAGTCTGAAATGACAGTTGTAAGAAATGAGTTTGAAAGAGGGCAAAACAGCCCTTCAGGAGTTTTAGATGAAAATATTTGGGCAACAGCATATCAGGCACACCCATATCATCATTCAACAATAGGGTGGAAGGCTGACATAGAAAACGTATCTATAGAAAGATTAAGAGAATTTTATGACACCTTTTACTGGCCAAACAATGCGACAGCAATTGCTATAGGGGATTTTTCAGAAAAAGATGCCTTAGCAATGATAAAAAAGCACTTTGGAAAAATAAGAAAAAGCACAAAACCCATCCCAGAGGTATATACTACTGAGCCGGAACAGGAGGGAATTAGAACTGTTACTCTTAAGAGAGCGGGTCAACAAGGAATTGTTGGTGTTGCCCACAAGTCACCGTCTGCGACAGATCCAGATGCTCCAGCTTTTATGGTTTTGTCATCAATACTTTCATCAGGCAAAAATAGCAGGTTTTATAAAAACATAACCGACAAAGGCTTAACTACAAGCGTTTATATTTGGGATTCTCTGTTTAGGGACCCAGGTTTGTTTACTGTTTATGCTAACCTTTCTCCAGATGTAGATCATAAAACAGTAGAAAAAGCAATTGTTGATGAGTACGAAAAAATTAAGACGGAAGGCGTTACAGAAGAAGAGGTTAAAAAAGCGCAGGCACAACTAATAGCTTCGATGAAATTTTCTCAGGATGGAAGCTATGCAATAGCAAGCGGCCTAAACGAGGCAATAGCAAGCGGAGATTGGACCTTATACACAACGTATGGAGAAAAAATCAGCGCGGTAACAAAAGAAGATATCAAAAGAGTGGTAAATAAATACTTTTTAGAAGACTTAAGCACGGTTGGGTATTTTATCCCCCTTGGTTCTGGTGGACAGGGAAAAAAATCCGCAACAAGCGCTAAACAACTAAAAAAAATGAAGATAAAAAACTTTACTACAGAAGAAGAGGTTTTGTCTTCAAAAATTATTGAAAGCGAACCAGTAAAAGGCATAAGGCTTTTAACCCTTAAACGCGGAACCGGCGTTGTAACCATGAGAGGAAGCATGCTGGGCGGAGATATTTATTCTACAGAAAACAAAAGAACGGCAGATATGGTTGCAGCCATGCTAGACCAAGGAACAACAAACATGTCAAAGTTTGAAATTAGTGAAAAACTTGAATCTGTGGGAGCGCGCCTGAGTTTTTTCAACGGACAAGCAAGGGTTGGATTTAGCGGCAAGTTTTTATCTGAAGACACAAACATGGTAATAAACCTTTTAGCTGATCAGTTAAAAAACCCGCTATTTGCAGAACAAGAATTAGAAAAGTCCAAAAAAAGACAGATCGCTGGATATAAAAGATCCAAAGAAAGCACTCGGGGGAATGCAATGAATAATATGCTACAGGCCTTTTATGGATCTAACCATCAAAATTCACCAACAAACCCCGATGAAGCAATAGAGCAAATAAAAGGGCTGACATCCGAAGACCTAAAAAACTATCATAAGGAAAAATACGGCCTAGGATCAATGGTGTTGGTTGTTGTTGGAGATGTTGATCATGTAATGATGGAAAACCTACTTAAGGAAAGCNTTGGTGACTGGAAGCAGTCTAGTCTCAAAAATAAAGAGGAAAAGAACGTCGGCAGCAAGATATCAAACAAGGTTTATGTAACTATGCAAGACAAGACAAGCACAGACTTTGTAGTAGGAACAGCGCTTGGAATAGACAGATATCACCCAGACTACCTGCCTTTATACTTGGCAACCCACACCCTAGGAGGAAACTTTTCTGCAAGGCTTATGCAAACAGTGAGAGTTAAAGAGGGTTTAACTTACGGCATAAATTCATCACTAAGNGGTTTTGGAAATGGCAATGATGGTTATTGGATGGTTGGTGGTACTTTTTCACCAAAACTTCTTTCCAAAGGGGAAAGCTCAACGCTTAGGGAGGTAAAGAAATGGGCAGAGGAAGGAATCACACAAAAAGAACTTGATGTTACAAAATCAACACTTGTTGGGGGTTTTCAGGTTGGGTTTGACACAACCGGAGGATTGGCGGGAAGCATTTTAAACGCGGTGGTTGTACACAATGATTTAACATACCTGGACAACTATCCAAAAATGGTAAAATCTATAACCCTAGAGCAGGCCAACAGCGCCATAGAAAAGTATATAAGTTTTGATATGTTGTATCAGGTGGCTGCAGGAACGGTTGACAAAGACGGAAAACCAATAGAGGATAATTAAGCCCAAATGATCAAAGCAATTTTGGCTTGTGACAGCGANGGTGGGGTTAGTAGAGGCGGTACAATACCCTGGCCAAAAAACAAAAAAGACCTAAGATGGTTTAAAAAAAACACAACAGACAATGTTGTGGTCATGGGCTCAAAAACATGGATAGATCCACTGATGCCTTGGCCCCTACCAAACAGAATAAATGTTTTGGCGACATCAAAAGAACGAGAGCACCCAGGGGCAGATAAATATATTTGCGGAGACCTCCCCAGCGAGCTTAAAAAGCTCAAGGAAGAGTATACAGATAAAACGATTTGGGTTATAGGCGGGTCCAACATAATTGAACAAACAATAGGATCAATAGAAGAGTTTTATTTGAGTAGAATACCGGGGCAGTATAATTGCGACGGCTTTTTGTCTTTGGAAAACATAGAAGCTCTATTTAAAAAAATTTGGTTTGAAAAACATGAAAGTGTAGAGTTTCAGATTTGGAAAAAAATTAAATGAAGCAATATATTAAAGCACTAGAACACATTCTTGAAAAAGGCAAGCAAAGGGATGATAGGACTGGGGTAGGGACAAAAGGAGTTTTTGGATACCAAATGCGCTTTGATCTAAGAAACAGCTTTCCAGCTGTAACAACGAAAAAACTAGCCTGGAAAAGCGTTGTTAGTGAACTGCTTTGGTTTTTAGAGGGAAGNACGGACGAGAGAAGGTTGGCAGAAATACATTTTGGAAAACCAAGAGAAGAAATAGTAGATAAAAAGACTATTTGGACAGCCAATGCCAACAAGCAAGGGGTCGAGCTTGGATATCTAAACAGCGAAACACAAAAAGAGCTAGGCCCTGTTTATGGCAAGCAGTGGAGATCTTGGGGTAAAGATTTTGGGGGAGAAGATCAGATAAAAAAGATAATATTAGACCTAAAAAACAACCCAAACAGCAGAAGACATATAGTCAGCGCGTGGAATGTTGAAAAAATTGATGAAATGGCCCTACCCCCATGTCATACCATGTTTCAGTTCCATATTCAAGACAAAGAGCTAAGCTGCCAACTTTATCAAAGAAGCGCAGATATGTTTTTAGGGGTTCCTTTTAATATCGCCTCATATAGTCTTTTGGTGTGTATCTTTTCTGAAATTTTAGATCTCAAGCCAGGAGATTTTATTTGGACAGGTGGAGATTGCCACATATACAACAACCATTTTGAACAAGTAAAAGAGCAAATTCAGCGCAAACCAATGCAACTACCAACCCTGCAAATTCCCAAGTTCAATTCTATTGAAGAGGTTTTGAAGTCTACACCTAAAGACTTTAAACTTATTGATTACAGCCCGATGAAAAGCATTAATGCCCCTATGGCAGTTTAGTCGTCATTTCGTATTATTATATAAACACCTATAAGCGTTATAGATCCCCCAAGAAAAACGAAAGGGCCGACAGGTTCGTTAAATAAAAAGAAGGCACCAACTGAAGAAATAACCGGCTCACCAAGCGGAACAGCCGCTACTGTTGTAGCGCTAAGGGTTTTAACTAAAAAATAAAATATATTATGACCGACCATTGTAGGTATGGCCGCAAGAAAAACAAACCAACCAAAATCTTGAAAAGAGAAAGAGAAAACATTTACGTTTTGATAAAGAGATATAAGCAACAAACATGCAGCGGCATAAAAAAATAGCCACCGGGAATATTCAAACAGGCCGACACTTTTTCTAACGTCTTTCCCAACAAGAAGTACCACCGCCATCGCAGCCGAGCAAAGAACAGCTAACACGTTTCCAAATGTGCTTGTATCACTAAAACTGCTCTGACTTAAAAGCGTATAAGCACCCAAAAGAGCTAAAAACAAACCACCCAAAACCTTTATTGAAAGCCTCTTTTTTTGAAACATAATAGAATAAAATTCTGTAAAAACAGGTGCAATGGTGCCAAGTAGGGCAGCTTCAGCTATTGAGGTGAGCTGAACACTTCTAAAAAATAAAGCGAAATGAAAGCCCAAGAACATTCCCGCGAGTAAAATTTTTTTATTTGGAACAAAAGTAAGAATAGTTTTGTAAGATATAGCAAATGCCATAAGGCTTGCAAGAGACATTCTCCAAAAAGCAATTGTTGTAGCGGAAAGTTCGGGAAGAAATCTTACAACCCAAGCCGAAGAACTAACAGCAAGAAGCGCTACAAACAAAAGAGCATATTTATTTTTTTTAAATAGGACCATATAAATGAAAATAAACCTTATAGTTAAACTAAGCATTATATTTTGTGCTACCAACCTACAGGCGATTGAAAATGACCAAATTGTTAAAAAGATTGTTGCCTATACAAAAGATCAAAAAACCCCATCAGTTGAATATATAATAAACACCTTTGAAGACAAGAGGCTTCAAGTTGACAAAGGAGTGATTGAAAGGTTTAAAAATAAGCCAGAAAAAATTAAAACATACGAGCAATACAAAAAGATATTTTTTAATAAAGAAAGAATCGTAGGTGGGGTAGATTTTTATAAAAAAAACAAGAAACTAATTTCAAAAGTAGCAAGAGAGTTCGAGATAGACCCTATAATTTTGGTTGCAATTATTGGTGTCGAAACAAACTACGGACTAAAAACCACAGAGTTTTCAGTAATTAATTCTTTATATACACAGGCAGTAAAAATGCCCAAAAGATCTAGTTGGGCAACCAAAGAAATAGCAGAACTCTTAATTCTTTGTTCAGAAAATAATATTGACCCTTTTTCGCTAGAAGGGTCGTATGCTGGCGCCTTTGGTTACGGCCAGTTTATACCTTCCAGCTTCAACAAACTATCAATTGATTATGATAAAGACGGCAAAAAAGACCCTTTCGGCTGGCATGATGTTGTGGGAAGTATTGCGTTTTACCTTGTTGAAAACGGCTACCCGAAAAATGATTTTAATTTTACTTATAAGTCAAAAGCATGGAAGGCAATTAGAACATATAACAGGTCAGATAAGTACGCAAATATTATAATTGACTTAAGAAATGAAATTGCTAAAAATATTTTTTTATTAGATTAGCTAAGGTTTCTTTGGTTTTAGTATACGGTGGAAGCATTATTTTAAAAGGAGAAACTGAACTACTTTTTAAAACGGCTTTTTGGTGTGAGAAGGCATCAAAGCCAAATTTACCATGGTAACTTCCAACACCACTATTATTTATTCCTCCGAATGGGAGGTTTGGATTCATATGATGTAGAACGCAATCGTTTATTACCATACCACCGCTAGAGGTGCTTTTTAACACCTCACTGTGTACAGCAGGTTTGTTGCTAAAAAGGTATAACGCTAACGGCTTTTCATTTTCATTTACATAGTTAATAGATTCGTCCAGGCTTTGAACTTTGATAATTGGCAGGATAGGTCCAAAGATTTCTTCTTTCATAATTGAGTTGTTGTAATTTACGTCAGTTAAAACCGCCGGAGTAAGATGTAGCCCCTCCTTGCTTGTTTCTCCGCCGCACGCAAGCGCTGCTCCATCAGAAAGAGCATTAGCAAGAGCATCTTTTAGCCTGTTGAAGTGGTGCTCGTTTGCAATAGAGCAGTAGTCTTTTTTAGCGGCGTCCACCCCTTCNACAAAAAATTGTGATATATTTTTCTGCAAAGCTAAAACAAGATCATCGTGAACGGACTCATCACAAAGTATATAGTCCGGGGCAGTGCAGGTTTGGCCCGCGTTTGCAAACTTATAAAAAGAAATTTTCCAGGCAGCATCTTTTACATTTGCGTGTTTATCAATAATAACAGGGGACTTCCCACCAAGTTCGAGTGTTAGGCCTGCAAGATGTTTGGAGGCAGCCTCCATTACAAGCTTCCCGACCCTTGGGCTCCCAGTAAACATTATATGGTTGAAGGGAAGTTCCAAAAGTTTTTGTGCTAAATCTTTTTCGCCCAGAAAAACGGCAACTTCATCTGACGAAAATGTTCTTTCAACTAGTTTTTTTACAAGCTCTCCTGAAGCAGGCGTAAGCTCAGACGGCTTAATTACAGCTGTATTGCCGGACGCAATTGCGGCAATTAGCGGGTTCAAGCAAAGCATAATTGGATAATTCCAAGGAGAAATTATCAAGACACTTCCTTTTGGTTCAGGCTTTACCCAGCTTTTAGTAAAAGAAATAGCAAGAGGGCTTGCAACCCTTTTTGTCTTCATCCACCTTCCAAGATTTTTAATTGCAAAGTCTGCTTCAGCTTTCACCCCATAAATTTCTGCTAAGAGTGCTTCAGTTTTAGATTTTCCTAAATCTGAAGAAAGAGCAGTAAGAACATCTTCCTCCATTTCTAAGAAATTTTTAAGAAGTAGTTTTAACTTATCCTTTCTTTCTTTAGCGGTGCTATTCCTTAAAGATATGCTTTTAGTTTGTTGGGCCTTAAATGTTGTATCAATGGTTTGCATAAGAAGAAATATATGAATTTTTATTATACATTGTTATGAGGAATAAATTATTATGTAATTTTTAGCATGTTAAGAACAGTTGACATAGCTCACGCAGGACAGTCATCATCAGAAGCACTAATTCTTCTAGAAGTTGCAATAAGCAAAGCAAAAGAAGAGGGTGTGGTTGCAGTTAAAATTATACACGGCCTTGGATCAGGAAGTATTGCAGAAAAAGTAAGAAGCTGGGCTCAAGACCAAAAGGGAAGATTTAAGGCGGTAATTCCTGGAGAAGACTATAACGCTTTTAATAAAGATGCGGTAAACATGAGATCAGAGCTTTCTAACAAACAAGACAGAGACTTTAACAGCAGAAACCCAGGAGTAACAATATTTTGGCTTTAGTTGTTGAGCGGTATTTCTTCAAATACAACACCAATATCTTTCAATCTTTTAATAAGAACATCTCCAAGACCAATAGAGGGGGTTAAGAGACCACCAAGGCNTTCGCCACCAGGAAGGTCAGCTGGATTTTCAACTGCTAAACATAGCGCGCTTTCACAAGCCATTCTTGATGTCATTTTATAACCAGGATCACCGCTTGAAGAAACAGAAAAAGCACGAAAACTGCTGCTTGTTTCCACCAGGAACCTGCTCTTAAAAAAACCAGAGTCCATTGCTTTCTGAGAAGGTCCTTCGCCGGGCTTTCTAAAAAGTCCCCTTAACAACTTGCGCAGTGGAGAGATAATGACTAGACCCATAGCAAGTGTCATGAGAGTTACTTTCCTAGCCGCGCCCTTTTTAGAATAATACGCCCCTTCTGAATAAAGAAAATCATCTCCATAATATTTACCAATAGATTTAGACAGCGCAGCCGATCTTCTTACAACCCTTGTATTTGGTAGTGCCATTACGAAAGGTCCGGTCCAACCACCAAGATGTGGTATTTTTTCTACACTAATTTTATCATTTGTATATTTTTTCTGTTTTTCAGAAACAGAGTTTTTTGGATTTAAAGAAAATTTTCCTAGACCGCCTTTAGCCAGCTTAGCATCCATTGATGAAAACATTGTTTCCATTGTGCCCCCAGAAGCTTCACCTTTCCAAGCTTGAAAACATTGTACTTTTTTAACCTCTCCATCAACTTGATTTACAGAATAAAAAACTCCAAGGTCGGAAGGGGCAGAGTCAAACCCACAAGCATTTATAATTCTAATGCCTTTGTCAGTAGCTGCTTGGTGGTGTTTGTCAATCATGTCTTTAATCCAAAAACTTTCACCCGTTATATCAACATAATGACAACCGTTTTTAATACAAGCTTCTAAAAGTTCAGATCCATATTTGTGATACGGTCCAACAGTTGAAAGCACAACTTCTGTTTCTTTGCACATGGAATTCAAAGCCTCAACGTCAAAGGCATCTGCAACGATTGTAGGAAAAGGAAGATTGTGTTTGTTTTTAATGCTCTCCAGCTTTTCTGCGTTTCTGCCAGCAACTGCCATTGGAATATCAGAATATCTCTCAGACATAAACTTTGCGCACAACTCACCAGTAAATCCGGTAGCACCAAAAATTATTATTTTATATTTTCTGCTCATAGTTCCACTTGTGCTGCAGCTAGTCTTGCAACAGGTACACGATAAGGAGAACAACTAACATAATCAAGACCCAATATTTTACAGAACTCTATACTATTTGGTTCTCCACCATGCTCTCCGCATATACCAATTGAGATTTTATTTTTAGTGGCTCGCGCATCTTTTACAGCAATCTTCATAAGCTTTCCAACCCCCNNGCGATCTATTTGTTCAAATGGGTCTGCAAGCATAATTTCCTCATTAAAATAGTGAGGGAAAAAGGTTCCAGTATCATCTCTGCTAAAACCAAAAGTTGTTTGTGTTAGGTCATTAGTGCCAAAGCTAAAAAAGTCGGCCTCTTCAGCAATCTTTTCAGCTACAAGACAAGCGCGTGGAACCTCAATCATAGTACCAATTTTGAAATTTATGTTTAAATTGCTTTTGGCAAGTATCTCGTTTTTGACAGCAAGGATAATTTCTTTTTGATTTAAAAATTCGGCTAAATTAGAAACAAGAGGAATCATTAACTCCACTTTTGGATTATTTCCCTCTTTTTTTAGCTTTACAGCGGCACTGATGATAGCACGAGCTTGCATAGAAGTAATTTCTGGATAAGAGATACCAAGACGACAACCTCTATGGCCCAACATGGGGTTGGCCTCTTTTAACGAATCAACTCTTTCTTCAACGGCNTTCANNGGTAGGCCCATATCGTTTGCTAGTTTTCTCATTTCTTTNCCGTGAATATTGATAAACTCGTGAAGAGGTGGATCTAAAAGCCTTANAGTCACAGGCATTCCNTCCATTTTTTTTAGTATTTTGTAAAAGTCTTTTGTCTGAAAAGGAAGGAGGTTNTTNAGATAAGAGTTTCGACTCTNCNTGTCTTCGGCTAAAATCATTTTTCTGAATTCATGAACCCTTTTCTCATCAAAAAACATATGCTCAGTTCTACAAAGNCCAACACCCTCTGCACCAAAACCAAGCGCTTTNTCACAATCATCNGGAGTNTCAGCGTTTGTCCTAATTTTTAGTTTTCTGATCTTGTCNGCCCANGATAACAGCAGGCTTAGTGGNCCTGTATTATCTAAAGGGTTCTGAAACAATCTCATCTTACCAAGGTAAATGTCTCCAGATGAGCCATTGAGAGTTATGTGGTCCCCTTCTTTTATTTTTTTATCTCCTATCTTTGCAAACTTGTGGCTTTTATCAATGGTTAAATCTTGGCACCCAACAACACAGCTTTTACCCCACCCTCTTGCAACCAAAGCCGCGTGGCTTGTTAAACCACCCCTGGAGGTTAGAATTCCTTCAGAGTAGTGCATTCCATGTATATCTTCAGGAGATGTTTCTTCTCGCACAAGAATAACCTTTTTGTTTTTCTTGCCTAACTCTTCAGCTCTTTCTGCAGTAAAAACGGCAATACCACAAGATGCGCCGGGACCAGCAGGCAAGCCGAGTGAAATAGGTAGGCTATTTTCAACATCTTTAGGATCAATGTTTTTCAAAAGGCTTTCATATATCTGATGTGGTCTAACCCTACTTACAGCCACTTCCTTTGTTATAAGCTTTTCCCTGACCATGTCAGTTGCAATCTTTATTGCAGCAATACCGGTTCTTTTTCCTCTTCTTGTCTGTAGCATCCAAAGTTTTTTTTCTTGAATTGTAAATTCAATATCTTGCATATCATCAAAGTGGTTTTCGAGCTTTTTTCTTACATCGTCTAACTCCTTGAAAGCTTCTGGCATGGCAACAGATAATGAGTTTTTGCTATTACCGGCGACCGGGTGAGGAGTCCTAATGCCAGCAACAACATCTTCCCCTTGGGCGTTTGGTAACCACTCTCCAAAAAAAATATTTTCTCCGGTTGAAGGGTTTCTTGTAAAAGCGACGCCTGTTCCACAATCTTTTCCAAGATTTCCAAAAACCATAGCTTGTACATTAACAGCTGTACCCATAGAAGAGGATATTTTTTCAAAACTCCTATATTCTTTAGCTCTTTTTCCATTCCAGCTCTCAAAAACAGCAGCAATGGCTCCATACAGTTGCTCATAGTGGTCGTCAGGAAAAGGAATTCCAAACTCTTTCTCAACCATCCTTAGATACTTATTAGATAAAGCCTTCCAGTCTTTTGCCTTCATATTAGAATCATTTTTATAGCCCTTGTTTTTTTTAACAGATTCTAGTTCTTTTTCCATAAGCTCTCTTATTGAGTGAGATGACTTGTTTAGCCCGAGTGCTTTTTCCATTACAACATCAGCATACATCATGATTAGTCTTCGGTAACTATCATAAACAAAGCCTTCGTTTTTGCTTATTTTGATCATATGAGGTATAGTTTTTGAAGTAAGTCCTATATTAAGTATTGTTTCCATCATTCCAGGCATAGAAACTGGTGCCCCAGATCTAACAGATAAAAGAAGAGGATTTGATCCACCAAACAATTTTCCAATAACACCCTCTGTTTTAGAAATATTTTTTTTAATGTTATTTTTTAAAACAACAGATAGCGATTTAACTTTTAAGTAATCAGAACAAAGGCTTGTAGACAAAGTAAAACCCGGAGGAACTGGAAGCCCAAGTTTACACATCTCTGCAATATTAGCACCTTTTCCACCTAAAATATTTACCATATTTTGGTCTCCATCTGTTTGGAGCTGAGAGAAAAAATATATTTTTTGTTTATTGTTCATTATGAATACATTTAAAATGATTTATAAAAACCCCTTTGGGCAAAACAATTTAAGGAGTGACCATGAAAAAAACATTTATATTATTAGCAGCTTTAATTGTTGCTTCATGTTCTGGAGAAATATATGAGGATGAACTAAAAATCGGAGAAGATAGCTTGGCATATGTTGCAGATACAGACAAGCTTTTTTCTGGAGATGTTCTGGATAAGTATGGAGAAAAATTAGGAACATACAAAAAAGGCATAAAGGACGGGGCGTGGACTGAAATTGATTATAAAAACGGTACAAGAAAAAAGGCTAACTATATCAAGGGTACTCCTGAAGGAGAACAAATAACATATGTTTTCCCCGGACCAATGGATAACAATAAAAGGCTAGAATATATTAATTATGAACAAGGCAATCCGGTTGGTACATGGACGCAGTGGAGTAGAGATAACGAAAACAGGCTCAGAAAAACTGGAGAAATCATCTTTGAAGCAGGCGCAGGAAGGTGGAGAGAATGGGACCCTAATACGCTTGTTGTTATAAGGGCAGGAGACTATGAAAATTGGGAAAGAAGCGGTCTTTGGAAAAGTTGGGATCCGCAGGAAGTTTTAGTTAGTGAAGGAGAATATGTTCAAGGCAAAAAGGCAGGTAAATGGACTTGGTACAAAGACGGAGAAGATAAAGGTTGGCAAGAAAACTATAATAATGGAGTCTTAAACGGCAAATTTAACAACCTATCTCCATATGCAGACATTCGAGGTGTTGGTGCTTATAGTGATGGCATAAAAACAGGAGATTGGGAAGAATATTACAGCAGTATTGACGGATCTTTAGAGCGTTCTCAAACGGGTTCATACCAGTTTGGAAAAAAAGTTGGTACATGGTCTTTATACGCAAAAAACGGACGAAGGGTAGCAGAAGGTACGTACAAAGATGACGTTAAAGAAGGAGAGTGGACAGAAGGACCTGACATTGACTTTGGATCTAGGTTTTTTGGAAAAGGAACTTACTCTAACAACAAAAAAAACGGCAGCTGGAATTACGTTGCTCCAAGACAAAACCCAACAATTGAGGGGTTCTTTACAGATGGAGAGCCTTCAGGCGAATGGAAAGTTATTTATAATAAGAAGACCTATAAAGGCAGCTTAAACGACTTAAAAAAACAGATTCCAAAACTAAACGAATTCTCTTTTTAAGGCTAATTATAACCCCATCAAATTTTTTTATACTGCCAGCCATGTGATAAATTAATGGTTACATCCAATTTGTCTTTATATTTATGTAAATGAGTTTTAAAATTAGCATCACCAAAATATGTCAATAATAAAACTACTAACTTCGTCTGTTGGAAGAAAAATTCTGATGGCCATAACCGGGCTTTTGTTAGCCTTCTTTATGGCTTTCCATTTATTTGGAAACTTGTTTCTGTTTGTTGGAGAAGACGCTTTCAACGCCTATGTAGAAAAACTACATCAATTAGGTTTTTTAATTAGAATAGCAGAATTTTTTCTTGTCCTGTTTGTTGGTAGTCATGCATATAGCGGAACACTTCTTTGGATAAAGAATAGAAAAGCAAAAAAAGTAGTTTCTTCGTATAGCAAAGTAAATACATCAAGTGCGGCAAGGTCTGCTGCATTTACAGGTAGCATCGTTTTTATTTTTCTTGCTACGCACTGGTCAACATTTTGGTATAAATTTAATTTTGATCTCCAAGGGATGAGCTACTATTATGTCGTGACAGAAAGTTCAGTTGGTTTTGGCAGTCCTGCTGTATCAATATTCTACATCATAGCGATTGCACTTTTAGGCTATCACCTTAAACACGGAATTACATCTGCAGGACAAACTCTTGGAATAGTTGGAACCAAATATGAAAAAATATATAATAATCTTTCAGCAATTTTTTGGTTTTGGATTCCACTTGGGTTTATTTCAATACCGGTTTGGTTTGGTTTTTTAGTGAGGGTTATATGACAGAATTTAATTTATTTTCAAAAGCACCAAACGGTGAGCTTCACACAAAGTGGGAAGAGTATAAAAAAAACCTTAAAAAGCTTTCCCCAGAGGATGCAAACAAATATAAGGTAATAGTCATTGGAACAGGCCTTGCGGGCGCATCAGCCTCAGCAACGTTAGCAGAACATGGGTTTAATGTTCATGCTTTTTCCTTCCACGAGTCACCAAGAAGAGCACATAGTATAGCTGCACAAGGCGGGATAAATGCTGCAAAGAACTATAAAAGCGATGGCGACAGTGTGATGAGACTATTTTATGATACCATTAAAGGAGGAGACTTTAGATCCAGAGAGGAAAATGTTTATAGATTAGCAGAAATAAGTAAAAATATTATCGATCAGTGCGTTGCACAAGGGGTTCCTTTTGCTAGAGAATATGGGGGACTTTTAGATAATAGATCTTTTGGCGGTGTCCAAGTTTCAAGGACTTTTTATGCAAGAGGGCAAACAGGTCAACAGCTATTGCTTGGTGCATATTCAGCATTAAGTAGACAAATGGAAAAAAAGAAAGTAGTTTTCTATCCAAGGCATGACATGTTGGATGTGGTTCTTGTTGACGAGAAAGCAAAAGGAATCGTCACCAGAAATCTTGTAAACGGTAAAATTGAAACACACAGCGCCGATATTGTTATTTTAGCAACTGGGGGATATTCTAACGTTTATTATTTGTCTACAAATGCAATGGCAAGTAATGTGACAGCAAACTGGAGGGCGCATAGAAAAGGAGCGCTTTTTGCAAACCCTAGCTTTACACAAATTCATCCAACATGTATTCCGGTTAAAAATGATTTTCAATCAAAACTAACTTTAATGAGCGAAAGCTTAAGAAATGATGGAAGGGTTTGGGTACCAAAAAAGAAAAATGACCAAAGAAAACCGACAGAAATTCCTGAAGAAGAAAGAGATTATTACCTTGAGAGAATCTATCCAGCCTTTGGAAATTTGGTTCCAAGAGATGTTGCAAGTAGAAGAGCTAAAGAGGTTTGTGATGAAGGAAGGGGAATAGGACCTACAGGCTTTGCAGTATATCTAGATTTTCAAAAAGCTATTAAGGAAAAAGGTGAAGATTTTATTAGAGAAAAATACGGAAATTTATTTGATATGTATCAAAACATCACAAATGAAAACCCATATGAAACACCAATGAAAATTTATCCAGCTGTTCATTATACGATGGGTGGACTTTGGGTCGATTACAACTTAATGACAACCATCAAAGGACTATTTTCAATAGGAGAAAGCAACTTTTCAGATCATGGGGCTAACAGGTTGGGTGCCAGCGCATTAATGCAAGGCTTAGCAGACGGATATTTTGTTGTTCCTCATACAGCAATGGATTTTTTAGCCAAAGAAGTACCGCTTATGAAAGACATTACAGACAGGCCAGAGTTCAAAGAAGCTAAAGAAAAAACCGAAGGTGAGATTAACAGGTTAATGAAGGTTGAGGGTAAGATGGCAGTTGATGAAGTGCATCGAGAATTAGGAAAAATAGTCTGGGATAAGATTGGGATGGCAAGAAATGAAGCTGGGTTGAAAAAAGCATTAGCAGAAATTCCAAAAATTAAAGAAAAGTTTTGGAATGATATTTCGATACCAGGAAGTGATAAGGACGTTAACCAAGAGCTAGAGAAAGCTCTAAGGGTAAAAGACTTTATTGAGCTTGCTGAGCTGATGGCATTTGATGCTCTTAATAGAAATGAATCCTGTGGAGCACATTTTAGAGAAGAATATCAAACAGAAGAAAACGAGGCAGAAAGAAATGATCAAGATTTTAAATATGTAGCAGCTTGGGATTATTCTGAAAACGGTAATCCGGAACTTTTTAGAGAAGAATTAAAATATAGCAATGTAAAACTAAAGACAAGAAGTTACAAATGAACGTCAATCTTAAAATATGGAGACAGCGATCTAGTTCAACAAAGGGTGTGCTAAAATCCTATAGACTTGAAAACATAGATCCAAACATCTCATTTTTAGAGATGATGGATATTTTAAATATCAAACTTGTTAAAGAAAAAAAAGATCCNGTTACATTTGATCATGACTGTCGCGAAGGAATNTGTGGATCATGNGGCTTTATGATCAATGGAAGGCCACACGGTCCTCAAAAAGCCACCACTGTATGCCAGCTTCATATGAGAGCTTTTAATAATGAAGATGATATATTATTNGAGCCTTTTAGNGCAGAATCNTTCCCCGTNATAAAAGATCTTTCTGTTGATAGAAAGGCTTTTGATAGAATTATTTCTTCCGGGGGATACATTTCAACAAATACTGGCGAAGCACCTGAAGCCAACTCTATTTCTATTGATAAAGAANATGCTGACGAAGCATTTTTATCTTCAGCCTGTATAGGGTGTGGTGCTTGNGTAGCAGCTTGTAAAAATTCATCAGCAATGNTATTTACTTCGGCNAAAGTCTCACACCTCTCTTTATTACCNCAGGGNCAAANAGAAGGAAAAGATAGAGTTGCGAAAATGGTTGCAACAATGGATGATGAAGGTTTTGGTTCTTGCACAAACACAGGAGCTTGTTCAGCTGAGTGTCCAAAGGAAATAGGACAAGTAAATATAGCAAGATTAAACCAAGAATATATATCAAGCTCACTTTCAAGCTTGTTAAAGAAAAAAGAATGAAAGAAAATCTAAAAATTGAAAATATTTACTGCGTTGGAAGAAATTTTGAAAAACATGCAAAAGAGCTAGGTAACAAAGTTCCGCAAACACCTCTAATATTTCAGAAATCAACCTCTACTTTAAATACCAGAAACAAAATTGAGATTCCAAAGAATAAAACAATTGAACATGAGCTTGAGATAGTTATTTTGATTGGAAAAGATGGTTCACCAAAGACTCTCAAAGAAGCGACCACGTTCATTTCAGGCTTTTCTACAGGCTTAGATTTAACCGATAGAAAACTTCAAGAAGAACTTAAGAAAAAAGGCTTGCCTTGGTTTCCTGCAAAATCGTTTAAAGGATCAGCAGTCGTAGATACAAATTTTATCACGCTTGAATGTCCAAAAGAATTTTTTCTAACAATTAATCAAAAAACAAGACAAGTGGGGAATTTAAAAGATATGATTTTCTCCTTTGAGAATATTCTTTTACACATATCAAAAATTGTTAATCTAAAAAAGGGAGATTTAATATTTACAGGTACTCCAGAAGGTGTTGGACCGCTCGTAAAGGGAGATCAAATTGAAATGGGTTTTAAAGACCACCCTTCAAAAAAGCTTATTGTTGTTTAGAGTTAATTTTGAAGCTTAAAGTTAATTGGGATTGTAATCCAAACTCCAACTTTTGTTTCACGTTGTTTAGCTGGTCTAAATCTAGTTTTTCTTAAGGCATCAACAGCAGCTTCGTTTAAACCTGTATTAGGTATACCCTTTAAAACAATTGTTTCTTTAACTCTACCTGTTTTATCGATAAAGCACTGTACTAAAACCTGACCTTCTATACCTGCTTCCTGAGCAATGTCAGGGTAGACAGGTTTAATTGGAAAGAGAGGTCTTGGTGGGTCATCATAAGGAATAAACTTAACCTGCGGACCTGAAGGAGGTGGAGGCGGAGCATCCCAAGCATCAAAATTATCCAAGTCGGTTTCTTCAATTGTTAGATCATCAGCAAGATCATCATCTTCTGATTCAACTGGAACAGAAGGTCTTGCTGGGGGAGGAGGAGTTTCAAACTGTTGAGTTTCTGGTATTTCAATATTTTCAATGATAATTTGACTCTCAGTTTCAATATCAATATTGTTTTCAAAGCGTTGCAATGAATAAAACCCTAAAAGCAACAAGAAGGATGCAAACAATACGCCAACCCTCAGAACAGTCGAATACTTTTCTTTTAGTGAATTCTCAAGAAGCTTTGCCCTTTTAAGAAAAAAATCAACCAACCTGGAAAATGGATTGAATTTGTCTAACAGTTTTTTGAGCTCGTCCATTAGTTTGGAGCCTTAACTTTTGTAGAATAATTTAATTTTAGCGCGTCCGCTTTTCGCAACTCATTGTGAATATCAGAAATAATTTCCATTCTAGCAGCCTGATCAGCTTTTAAAGAAACAGTAAGTTGGGGATCGGAAGCTCTTTTCTCATACATTACATGTCTTACATCTTCATTATTATAAAGTTTGTCTTCGATTGAAATTAATCCATCTTTTGACACCCAAATATCAGAAGTATGTCTTTTTGATTCAAGCTTTTCAATTCTTTCTGCTTTGGGTAAAGATACTGGCAATCCAGAAAATTGTCTTAAAACGGTAGTCACCATAAAAAAGATTAATAGCATGAAAATGATGTCGGGCATGGAGGATGTTGATATTTTTGATTCTACCCCTGATTTTCTTCTAAACTTCATTATTCCGTCTCCGCAATTGATATTCTTGTTGCATTTGCAATCTTTAACTGATCTAGAACCTCAACATAAACGTCATATTCTGCTTTTTCATGAGCCTTTACAGAAATAATAAGCTTGTCATTGGCTCGGATTTCTTCTTTTACCCGCCTACTTAAATCCTTCATTTCTACAGGCTCACCACCAAGCAACACATTACCAGATGCACTAATTAGGCAGTTAAGTATATTTTTCTTATTGATTTCTAACTCTTGACCTTCTGCAGGAAGAATTATTCCTAAACCTTTATCCATGTCAATAGTAGTGGTAACCAAAAAGAATACCAATAAAAGAAATGCTATATCAGCCATTCCACCTTCAGGAATTGCGCCAACGCGGGCTTTTCGTTCTCTAAGAGCCATATTTTACTTAGAGTCTCTTAACAAGTCTGTTATCTCAATAGATCTTTCTTCCATATCTAAAACCATCCCATCTATCATAGAAGAGAAAAAGTTTTGAGCAATTTGGATTATCATAGCAACGATAAGACCAAAAGCTGTTGTAAGAAGAGCTTGAGAAATACCAACAGCAACAACTGCTGGTGAAATATCGTTGGCGGCAGCAATTGCATCAAATGCAAAAATCATACCTGCAACTGTTCCAGTAAAACCCATCATAGGAGCAATAGCAATAATTGCAGTTAACCAACCCATATTTTTTTCTAGAAAAGCCATTTCTAAAGAACCAGCGTTTTCAATTGCTTTTTCAATTTGTTCTGGACCTTTACCAACTTTAGATAAACCAGCTTTACAAATATTTGAGACTGGCCCGTCTTGACCTGCACAAACATCCATAGCTTTTTTAGATCCACCTGATTTTAAAGCTCCTCTTAAGGAGTCCATAAAGCCATCAGAATCTACTTGTGATTGATTGAGCGAATAAAACCTTTCTCCCACAAGACCAAGTCCGGCAAGTAGTAAGAGTAAGATTGGCCACATAAAGGGCCCGCCCTCTAAAAATAATTCTACCATTTAAATCCTCCTAATGTGTTAAATGTTCAAAAACTTAGCTTATTACATATCCAATGTCAATGGTGTAAAAATTTACAATAATCGATTTAAAATATCTTTTTCAATTTCTTTTGATATTTCATGTTTCATAACAACAGCGTTAATATCAATTTTAAGGTCTTGTTTGAATTCTATAAGCTTTACAAAGTCTTTTTCTGTACAAACAACATGTTTCAAATTCTCTTTCATAGCAAGGCGGTTAATCTTTTCTATATCATGAAAAGAAAAAGGCCAATGATCGGGAAAGATCAGCTTTCTATCTACATTGATGTTATTACGTTCAAGCGTTTTTGAAAAACTTTCAGGATCTCCTATAGAGCAAACAGAAACAATTCCCGACTTATTAGCTAAGCTATGAATATTTTTGATGGTGCTGGAAGATAGAACTTCTTCCTTAATCTTTAGATCCATTTTGTAGTCAGATATATGGCCAGTATTTTTAATTAAATTATTTTTAGTAGAAATTGTAATATCAGCCCTCTTTAAATAACAAAACGGCTCTCTTAATAACCCATACGGATAGATAAGCTGACACTTCTTGTTCTGATTTTCAGGGCCAAGTAAAACAATATCAATATCTCTGCCAATCCTCCTGTGTTGAAATCCATCATCTAGCAAAACTATATTACACCCCATATTTGATAGTTCTTTTGCAGCATAGATCTTGTCTAGAGAAACAAAAATTCGGGTATTTGAAGAGGTATTATTTTTTAGAATTACCACCTCGTCTCCACACTCTTTCCAGCTTTGATTTTTAAGCAAAAAGCTATTTGAAATATTTTCTCTACCGTGGCCTCTAGTTACAATACCAACAGTATAACCATTTCTTTCTAAAAAGTTTGCTATTGCAATAGTTGTTGGTGTTTTTCCGGTTCCACCAAGAGCAATATTTCCAACACTAATTATCTTGGTATCAACTTTTTCCCCTTTTAAAACTCCAAAATCGTATAAAAAATTTTTTAAAAAAATAAAGATTAAGTGAATAGGAAAGACAAATAATAAAGCCGACAGAGTGTGAGTAAGGAGCTTGTTGTTCATGGTTGTGTGTATGTTATTCATGGTTGCTTGCAACTTCATCCACTTTTTTTAAGGCATCTTCAATTTTTTGTATGCCAGCTTTAATACTTTCATTTTCTTTAAAGTATAGCGGCTGTCCAATTACCACGCGCATTTTTGAAAAAGGCTTACTAAAGTAGAATGTGTGCCAATTTTTAAATTTCCAACTTTTTTTAACATCAACAATCACAGGAACAACAGGACGTTGAGAATTTTGGGCAAGTTGGAAGGCTCCTGGTTTAACTTTATGTTCTGGTCCGGTAGGTCCATCAGGGGTGATTACAAGTTTTCCTGAAGGGTTTAATGAAAAGAATTGATACATTTTTTCCATAGCTTCTTTACCTCCACGATTACTTGATCCTCTGAAAAGATTGTACCCAAATTTCTTTGAAATATTGGATATAATATCACCGTCCCTACTTTGACTAATAAGAACATGATAGCCTCTTTGACGAAAATGTTCCATTACGCCAAGACATTTACCGTGCCAAGTAACCAAAATGAATGAATTAACATTGCTAATATTTTCATTACCAATAATCGTCGTTCTATTGAATCGATACGCGATAAGTATTAAAAAATGTAATAACTTGGTTTTTATAAAAAACTTAATCATATATATATCTCGCTGCTGAATCATAGACATTATCGTTAGTTTTTAACTTTTCAATCAACTGGTTGTACTTTTTAATAATTGCACCGCGGTTTTCATTTTTAAGCAATTCGTTTATTCCATTTGAAAGATTTTTTGGAAGCATTTTGTTCTGGAGAAATTCATCAATAATCGTTTCTTCAGCAATTAGGTTCACAAGAGAAAAGTGTTCAACTTTTGATAACATTTGAGCAACAATCCATGTCAGAGTTGATAGTTTATAACAAACTATCATTGGACATTTTAACATTGCTGTTTCCAAAGTGGCTGTGCCAGAGCATACCATAGCAGCATCTGCGACACCGATAGCTTCATATTGGTCTTCTTTAATTTTAATTACATCAGCATTTGTTTTGATTTCAACATTTCTCCCCTCGAGCAAAACAAAGCTTAAATTTTTTTGTTGTTGTTGCAGAATTTCCACTGTTTTTTCAAAAATTTTCCAATGTCTTTTGATTTCAATTGATCTGCTTCCAGGCATCAGTACGATAATTTTATTTTTTTCAGGAATACTGTGTTTTTGACAAAATGTATATCTATCGAAAGTTAAATTACTTAAGTCTGAAAGTGGGTGTCCCGCATAGTGCACATCAATACCTCTTTGTGAAAACCAATTTTTTTCAAATGGAATGATACTTATTAGTTTTTTACAGTATTGCTTTAACATTTTACTTCGTGATTCTTTCCATGCCCAAACTTGAGGGAGTATAAAATATGTAATATCAAAATTCAGAGCGTGGAGTTTTTTTGCTAATCTCAAGTTAAAGCCAGGATAATCAATGAGAATAACCTTATTAGGCCTGAGCTTTTTAATTTCCTCTACTGTATTATTAAAAATTTTTTTTATTCTTGAATAATGCTTAACAACCTCAAAAATCCCAATGATATTTAAATTTTTAATATGCTCGGTTAATTGTAAACCCTCGCTCTGCATTCTGTTACCACCAACACCAAAAAATTCAGTATGTGGATTAATTTTTTTTATAGATTCCATTAGTTTAGCACCATGTAAATCTCCAGAATCCTCACCAGAAATAATAAAAATTTTTTCTCTATTCATTCAAAAATATTTCGTTTTCAATTTGTAGTGCTATTTCTAAGGCATTAGCACCGGCCTGTCCATCAACGTTTGGTTTTGACCTTGTATTAATGCAATGAATGAAGTCATTGATTTCTTCAAGCAAAGCATCTTTATTTTTTGGAACGAATTTTTCATAATAAAGAGTTTTTAATCCTGTATTGGTCTCTACTTCTTGTGACTTTAGCTCTTCAGAAAACATATTATGATGTTCTAAACCATATAATTCAATTTGGGGAATCATTAGATCTGTAATACTATAAAAATTTTTCTGATATGTTCTTATTTTACGAACATAGTTTTGAGCAATTCTGCTTGACTTCAAGTTAGCAACAACACCATTTTGAAATTTTATATGAGCATGAGCTACGTCAATAGAGTTGCTCATCATTTTTGCTCCACTTGCTTGAATGCTTTCTAAAGGGCTGTTTACCATTTCTAAAACCAAGTCTATATCATGAACCATTAAATCAAGAACAACAGGTACTTCTGTTCCTCTAGCTTGAAACGGTGCTAGTCTTTCAATTTCAATATAATGTGGATTATCAACCAATTCCTTAAGCTTGTTGATTGTAGGATTAAACCTTTCAATATGACCAACCTGAACAATACATTTATTTGTTTTTGCAAGGTTAATTAGCGCTAAAGCCTCTTCAACCGTATTGGTTATAGGCTTTTCAATGAAAACATCCTTCTTTTGGTTTAAAAATTTTCTAGCAATATCAAAATGCGTATTTGTGGGGGTAACTATGTTTACAGCCTCACATGAAGAGATTAGTTCTTCAAGACTTTGGAGAGGCTTTACAGAAAATTCATCACATAAATTTTTTAAAGAATCTTCATTTATATCAAAAACACCAACGAAATCAACACCCTTATGGTTTGATAGATGTTTAATGTGATGTCTTCCAAGATGGCCCGCGCCAACAACACCAATTTTAGGTTTTTTATCGCTCATTGTCCTTTAATGAAGTATGCAATATCTCCTTCTTGCATAATATAGTCTCTTCCTACCATTTTCACCAAGCCCATTGTTTTTAATTCGTTAATTTTTTCTCGGTTATTAATTGCGTCTTCATATGTATAAATTTCAGCTTTTATAAATTTAGTTGCAAAATCAGAATGAATTTCACCTGCAGCTTCAACAGCTTGTGCACCCTTTTTCATTGTCCACGCACGAACTTCTTTTTCACCACAAGTGAAAAAAGTATTAAGGCCTAGGGTATCGTAGGCTTCTCGAATGAGTAAATCAAGCCCGCTTTCCTTAATTCCGTAATCTTTAAGAATGAGTTTTTTTTCTTCTTCATTAAAATCTGACATTTCAGACTCAAGTTTTCCATTTATTTCAATTATTGAAGACCTATTTTTTTTTGCAACTTCAGTAACATCATGAAATAAATTTGTGTTCTTAGATTTATCATCTATATTGGCAACGTATATCATAGGTTTATCTGTTAGAAGAAATAGATTTTTGATAACAGGATCTTCTTTTGTATTCCTTTCAAACGATCGTGCTGCAAGGCCTTCGTTCATATGCTGCAAAAGATTTTTTAAAACTTCTTCAGCTAATCTTCCTTCAGGTTTGTTTGCTTTAATAAGCTTAACATTTTTTTCAAGACTTCTTTCAATTGTCTTTATGTCTGCAAGTATGAGCTCAGTATTTATAATTTCTATATCATCCAAAGGATTGACCCTATTTTCTACGTGAGTAATATTGTCATCACTAAAAAAACGAACTACTTGTATAATTACATTAACAGATCTTATTTGAGATAAAAATTGATTTCCTAAACCTTCTCCTTGGTGTGCATTTTTAACTAAACCAGCGATATCTATAAATTCAACTGTATTATGAATTGTTTTTTCAGGTTTAAATATTTGTGTGAGCTTTTTAAGCCTTTCATCAGGAACTTCTACAATACCTGTATTAGGCTCAATAGTACAAAATGGATAGTTTTCAGCAGCAATATTATTTTTGCTTAAAGCATTAAATAAGGTTGATTTCCCCACATTTGGAAGTCCGACAAATCCACAGTTTAAATTCATTGTGAGAATATAATACTTAATTGGATGAGTATTTATTAAATTGAAATCTTATGGAAAATAAATGGGCTATCATATTAGGATGTTCTTCAGGACATGGAGCAGCAACAGCTAAACAATTAGCAACAGAAGGATATGGCATAATAGGATTTCATCTTGATAGAGGCGCTATTAAAAAAGATGCTCTAGACCTTGAACATCAAATAGCTATATTGAACGACAATAGAGTGAAATTCTGGAACGAAAATGCAGCTGATAAGGAAATCATGTCCTCCAAAATGGATGAAATTAAATCTATACTAAATAATGGTACGGTAAAGCTCCTTTTGCATTCTATTGCTTTTGGAAGTACAACCAACTTTTTTAATCCTACACCTGTAAGACAACGACAAATGGATATGACCCAACATGTCATGGCGCATTGTCTAATATATTGGACTCAATCTTTATTGGACAACGGCTTGTTAACTACAGGATCAAGAGTAATTGGCTTAACAAGCGAGGGAAGCTATAAGGCTATAGATGGATATGGACCCGTTGGAGTTGCTAAGGCTTCTTTGGAAGCTGTAGTTCGTCAAATTGGATGGGAACTTGGCAGTAAGGGTATTACTGCTAATACTATTCAGGCAGGAATAACACCAACAAGAGCATTAACAAAAATTTCAGATGATTGGGAAAAATGGGTTGAAAAAACAAAAGAAAGAAATCCAATGAAAAGAGTTACAACTCCTGAAGACGTAGCAGGACTTATTTCGTTATTATTAAACGATAAAGCAAATTTTATTAATTGTTCCACAATTTTTTGCGATGGTGGAGAACATAGATCTCTTTAGTTTTTTTTGAAAATTTCAGATGTTACCAAACCGAAACCTCTTTTTAACAAACCTAATCCATTAACAATCAACTGCATCCCATTTGTGGCCTTTGTAGCTTTTTTCTTTTTAATATCTTGTTGAATTTTTTTAATATTTTTTATCACGAAACTCCACCTGTTCCAATAAAACCATAAATATCTAATCCAAACGTATGAATTAGTTCATTCCATAAGTTCTTTGGCGAAGATTTAAAAACAGAGTTGTTATATTCCTGAATTAACCAATCACCTCTTTTTATCTCTTCTTGAAGTTGATTTTTCCCCCAGGATGCGTGGCCAAAAATAAGCTTGGTATCTTTTGGAGTTTTTTCATTAAATAATATTTCTTGAATTAGATCTAAATCTGTAGATAGTTCTATTTTTTCGGAAAAATCATCCGACTTTCCTGTAGTTTTTTGGACGATACATGCTTCATTGAGTCTAATAGGTCCCCCAAAAAAAATCTTTTCCGACTCATTTATAATATCTTCAAATATTTTATTTTTGATACCGGCATTAATTATTTTCATCTGACTGATTGGCTTATTTAATATAATACCAATTGTTCCATTGACATCATCTTCGCAAATGAAAATTACGCTTTTTACAAAATAAGGATCGACCATATTGGGCATTGAAATTAGTAGTTTATTTTTTAGATTTTTCATTTTTTGTCTAATAAAACATAAATCCTTTTTTGAATCATGTCCAGAGTTAAGTAAGTTATAAGTCAATTTTTTCAAAAAATTATGAAGAACAAATTAAAAATACGCGGCGCAAGACAGCATAATTTAAAAGACATTAATGTTGATATTGCGAAGAATAAGCTTGTAGTTATTACAGGTCCATCAGGATCTGGTAAGTCTTCATTGGCCTTTGATACAATTTATGCTGAAGGTCAAAGAAGATATGTTGAATCCCTATCTGCTTACGCAAGACAATTTCTTGATTTAATGGAAAAACCCGATGTTGATACTATTGAAGGACTATCTCCAGCAATTTCAATTGAACAAAAAACAGGTTCAAGAAACCCAAGGTCTACAGTAGGTACTATAACAGAAATCCATGACTATTTGAGACTTCTTTATGCAAGTATAGGACAACCACATTGCTGGGAGTGCTCAAGACCAATTACAAGACAGTCGCCAGAGCAAATTGTTGAACAAATTTTAAAATCTCACAAAAGTGAAAAAGCTTACATTTTATCGCCAGTTATCCAAGGTAGAAAGGGAGAGCATAAAATAGTTCTTGAAGAGTTGAAAAAGAAAGGTTTTCTTAGAGCTAGAATTGATAAACAAATTGTTTCATTAAGAAAAATACCCTCTTTAGAAAAAAACAAAAACCACAATATAGATGTTTTAGTTGATAGAGTGTTGGTTGAAAAAGATATTAAATCTAGACTACTAGAATCCGTAGAGCTTGCGTTGAGCATGGGAAATGGAATTTGCATAATAAATATAAATAATAAAGAAGACTTTTTGTTCAGCGAGCATTTTGCATGTGCTTATCATCCCTATGTAATGATGACAGATTTAACACCTAGAATGTTTTCATTTAATTCTCCATATGGGGCCTGTCAACAATGTGATGGGCTAGGATATATCACAGAAATTGATCCAAATCTTGTAGTTCCTGATACAAAAAAATCTCTAATTCAAGAAGCAATAAAGCCTATTGGCAGTCAGCCTAAAGGTTTTCACGGTAGCAAACTAAGAGCGCTTGCAAGAGAATTTGATTTATCGTTTTCCAAACCATGGAATAAACTTTCAAAAGAAATAAGAACAATATTACTTTATGGGTTAACCGGTAAAAAAATCAACGTCGATTATAATAGTTCAAACTTCTCTGGAACATATAAAGGAAAGTGGGAAGGAGTCATTCCTGAACTGCAAAGAAGATATAAACAAACTCAGTCATTTGGAATAAGAAGATGGATTGAAAGTTTTATGAGTACAAGAGTATGCGATGGGTGCAAGGGTAAACGACTCAAAGATTCTTCATTAAATGTAAAAGTAGGTTCAATAAATATTGGAGAAGTTTGTTCAAAAAATATTTCTGAAACACTTGATTTTTTTGAAGAACTTCACTTGACCGATAGCCAAAAAGAAATTGCAGGTGGTATTTTAAATGAAATCAAAAAAAGGCTTCGTTTTTTAATAAATGTTGGTTTGAATTATTTGACACTTGATAGAGCATCTAGAACTTTATCTGGAGGTGAGGCACAAAGAATTAGACTAGCCTCACAAGTTGGATCTCAACTAACTGGAGTTTTATATGTTTTAGATGAACCATCAATTGGTTTACACCCTAGAGATAATGATAGGCTATTGGATACTTTAAAATCTTTGAAAGAAATTGGTAATACAGTAATAGTGGTTGAACATGATTTAGATACAATAGAATCAGCAGACCAAATCATTGATATGGGCCCTAAAGCTGGATTTCATGGAGGAGAAGTTGTTTTTTCAGGCAAACTTAAAGAAATAACAAAACACAAAAAAAGCTTAACAGGTAAGTATTTATCTGGAGAAAAATTTATTTCTTTGCCTCATTATAGAACTCCAACCTTTGATCACTTTTCAATTATTGGGGCATCTGGTAATAACTTAAAAAATATAGATGTAAGCTTTCCTTATGAGAGATTAATTGCTGTTACTGGTGTATCTGGAAGCGGGAAAAGCTCTCTTATTAATCAAACTCTTTTCCCAGCTCTATCAAATATGGTGAATTTTGGCGTGAAAGACATGCTCCCTTTTAAAAATCTTGTTAGAACAGATAAGATAGAGAGAGTTATTAATGTAGATCAAAAACCAATTGGCAAAACACCAAGATCTAACCCTGCTACGTATACAGGAATTTTTACACACATAAGAGATTTGTTTGCACAAACAAGAGAAGCAAAAATCAGAGGTTATAAAATTGGAAGATTTTCTTTTAATGTTAAAGGTGGAAGATGTGAATCCTGTCAAGGAGCAGGTATTATTAAAATTGAAATGAATTTCTTGCCGGATGTTTATGTTAACTGTGATGATTGTAATGGTAAAAGATATAATAAAGAAACCTTACAGATCGAATACAAAAACAAAAATATCGACGACATACTTAATATGTCAGTAGAAGACGCAAGATTGTTTTTTAAAAACATACAACCTATTAAAAAAAGATTAGATACATTGCATGACGTTGGGTTGGGATATATAAAACTCGGACAGCAGGCTACAACCCTTTCTGGAGGCGAGGCACAAAGGATTAAGCTTTCAACTGAGCTATCTAAAACGAGCACAAAAAATACAGTATATTTTCTTGACGAACCAACAACGGGATTACATGTTGATGATATTCAAATGTTGCTATCTGTCCTGCAAAAGCTTGTAGACCAAGGTAATACAATCATTGTAATAGAGCATAATTTAGATGTAGTAAAATGTGCTGATTGGGTTATCGATCTTGGACCAGAGGGAGGAGAAGGTGGTGGAACAGTTGTTGCTCAAGGAACGGTAGAAAATTTATCAAGGAGTAAAAGCTCAATTACGGGAAAATTTCTTAAAAAAGTTCTAAAATAATTTTTTGGATAACGGGCATTCCCTATTTATCTTAGTATGTTGTGACTGATGAACAAAAAATAGTTATATCTTCGAACGAAGAAAAAAATTTTGATAAACAAATTAGACCAAATCTTTTCGACGATTTCATCGGACAATCATCTATTGTTAAATCATTAAAGACTTATATCACTGCTGCTAAACAGAGAGAGGAGGCATTAGACCATATTCTTTTGTATGGTCCACCAGGATTAGGAAAGACTACTCTTTCAAATATAATTGCTGCTGAGCTAGAAAAGGGGTTTTTATCTACTTCAGGTCCAGTTATATCTATACCAGGGGATCTTTCAGGTATGTTAACCAATCTTCAAGACAGAGATGTTTTTTTTATTGATGAAATTCATAGGGTTAATACAGCCGTTGAGGAATATCTTTATTCTGCAATGGAAGATTTTAAAATTGATATTCTTATAGACTCAGGACCTAATGCAAGAACAGTAAGAATTGACTTAGAGCCTTTTACATTGGTAGGAGCAACAACAAGACTAGGAAATATTTCTACACCAATGCGAGATAGATTTGGCGCAATCTTTAGATTGGATTTCTATCAGAAAAACGAAATTTTTAAAATATTAAAAAGAACAGCATCGATTTTAGAAATGAATGTTCAAGATGATGCGTTGACAGAAATTGCTGGTAGGTCAAGAGGTACGCCTAGAATAGCTAATAGAGTTTTAAAAAGAGTTAGAGACTTTGCACAGGTAAAAAATGTAAAAGAGATTAGTGTTGAAGATGCAAGAAGCTCTCTTGATAGTATTGGTATTGATGTAAATGGGTTGGAAAATATGGATCGTAAAATTTTAAAAAATCTTATCGTCAATTATAATGGTGGCCCAACTGGTGGAAAATCATTGGCAATTTCTATTAACGAAGATATTCAAACCATTGAAGATGTTTATGAACCTTACCTCATAAAAGAAGGTTTCATTGAGCGAACTTCTAGAGGAAGAATAGCAACTGATAAAGCTTATGCTTTATTTGATTTAAAAAAATAAGGAGAAAAGTAACGCTATATGATAGAAAAAAAGAAAAAATATAAATTGAGTGACTTTAGATATCAACTTCCAAAAAAATTTATAGCTCAAAAGCCAAAACAAAAAAGGGATGGATCAAAAATGATGGTTTTAAATAGAAATGAGCAAACCATAAAGCACAAAAAATTTTCTGATATCACTGATTATTTTCAAAAAAATGATTTATTGATTTTAAATAATACCAAAGTATTTCCAGCAAAACTTTATGCAACAAAAGACAGGACAGATGCAAAAGTTGAAATTTTCCTTTTAAGAGAGCTAGGTGATCGTTTATGGGAAGTTCTCGTTAAGCCAGCTAGGAAGGTTAGAATAGGAAATAAATTGATTTTATCTGATAGTCTTTTTTGTGATGTAATTGATAATACTGTTTCTGGTGGAAGAGTAGTAAGATTTGAGTTTGATAAAGGAAATTTTGATGATATTTTAGATAAACTTGGTCACCCTCCTTTGCCGCCATATATTGAAAGACCAACAACCCAAGCTGATAAAGAAAGATATCAAACAGTTTATGCTGAAAAAAGAGGAGCAGTGGCTGCACCTATTGCAGGATTACACTTTACACCTCAGATTCTTAAAAAACTTGAAAAAAAAGGCGTGAACATCTATTACATCACCCTACATATAGGTCTTGGAACATTTAAGCCAGTGCAAGTTGAAGATTTGAATAGACATCATATGGACTCTGAATATTTTGAAGTTTCTCCTAGTACAGCTGTGGCAATAAACGAAGCGAAAAGAAAAAGAAGAAGAATATTTGCCGTTGGTACCTCTACTGTTAGAGCTTTGGAGACTGTAAATGTTTCAGGATTTCAAATTTCTCCAAAAAAAGGTTGGACAAACAAATTTATTCATCCCCCACATGAGTTTAAAATAGTTGATGGATTAATTACAAATTTTCATCAACCAGAAAGCACTTTATTGATGCTAACCTCTTCTTTTGGAGGATATAAATTTATTAAGGAAGCATATAAAGTAGCTAAGCAAAAAAAATATAGATTTTTGAGTTATGGAGACTCAATGCTTATCACATAAAATGAAAAATATTGCAATTATAGTTGGAGCGGGATCAGGCGAAAGATTCGGTTCATATAAGCAGGTAGAAATGATAAATAATAAACCTGTATATAAATATTCTATTGATGCCTTCCTTGATTCAAATTGTTTTTCTCAAATAATATTAGCTTTACCAAAAAAATTGCTCGGTGTTATTCCTAATCAGTTAACTGATAATAGATATAAAGATGTAATAGTTTGTGAAGGAGGAAAAACAAGAGCTCAATCGGTTTATAATGCATTTTCTAAAATTACTGAAAACAAAAAAAATAAAATATTTGTTCATGATGCTGCAAGACCATTAATCTCAAAACAAACAATTTTAGACCTCGTAAGCTTTTCAAAAAAAGAAAAAGCTGTTATTCTAGCAAAAAAAATCAATGAGACTGTAAAATCAGTGAAAGAAGGAAGATCAAAATTTACTGTAGACAGATCAGCGCTTTGGACATCAGAAACGCCACAAGTATTTGATCAAGAAATTCTTCAAGAGGCATACGATAAAAAGTTAGATATAATTGATGAATTCTCTGATGAGGCTTCATTGGTTGAAGAATGTGGGTATGACGTAAAAATTTGTGAAAATAAAAGCTTGAATACAAAAATTACGACATTAGAAGATTTAGATCTAATTTCGAAAAATATGATAGATAATGTTTTTTTTGGAATAGGTCTTGATTGTCATTCATTAGAAAAAGGTAGTGGCATTATTATTGGAGGTTACAAAGTTAAATGTAACGTGAAATCTGTTGCACATTCAGATGGAGATGTTTTAACACATGCTATTATAGATGCATTATGTGGTGCATTAAATTTGGGAGATATAGGGCAACATTTCCCCAACACACCAACCAATAAAAATATCTCTAGTATTAAATTATTAAAAAAGATAATGTCATTAATCCCAAGTAATATAAGCATTATTAATATTGACGCATCAATTATCTTAAACAACCCAAAAATTTTAAAATACAAATCAAAAATAGTTTCAAAATTATCTCCAGTTTTAAAAATTCCAGAAAGCCAAATATCTATTAAAGGGATTACAAGCAACGGATTGAGCTTTTTAAATATGAAAAATGGGTGGGGAGCTGAAGTAATCATTTCACTTAAAAAATGGAAATAAAATCAACTTCAAAGATTAATATTGGGCTACACGTTCATAATAGAAGAAGTGATGGCTTCCATAATATTTCAACACTGTTTCAAGAGATAAATCTATGTGATACAGTTGAAATAATAGAAGATAAAATTTTTTCATGCAGAACAGATTGCGGTTCTATCATCGAGAAAGATAATTTTGGAACGAAAGCATTTAATCTGATAAAAGCGAAATACCCAAAAATACCTAACGTACGTATTTCAATTAGAAAAACAATACCTACAGAAGCTGGCCTTGGTGGAGGATCAAGTAATGGCACAGCGGTGATAGTGGGTTTGAATAATCTTTTCCAGCTTAAATTAAGCAAAAAAGAATTATCAGGAATGGCGAGTAAGGTTAGTTCCGATTCTGCTTTTTTTGTAAATGGTGGAATGCAATTTGGAACACAGAGAGGAGAAAAGTTAGATATTATTAAAAATATAAAAATACCTGAACATATTTTATTAGTCCATCCAGGAATTAAAATTTGTACAAAAGAGGCTTTTAATCATTTAAAAAACCATTTGTTAAATGAAAATATGGACATTAACTTGTCGCACTTAATAAGAGAATTAAATAATTATACTTTTAATTCTAAGTTATTTAAAAATGATTTTGAGATGTACGTTTTTAAAACACATCCAGAAATTGGCGCAATAAAATTAAAGATTTTGGATTTCGGTGCAAAATATGCCAGTTTGTCGGGTACGGGTTCGACTGTGTTTGGAATATTTTCCTCAAAAAAAGATTTGCTTAAAGCGCAATCTTTCTTCAGTCCCCAGTACTCAACCAACTATGTAAATCCAATATAATTTTTGGGGAGTCGTCTAATTGGCAGGACACCTGGTTTTGGTCCAGGCAGTCGGGGTTCGAGTCCCTGCTCCCCAACAAAGTTATGGGCAAATATGTAAAAAAAATATTCGCAGGATCGAGTAATCCTAAGCTTGCAACTAAAATTGCACAAGAGTGTGGTGTATCTCTTGGAGATTTATCTATTAAACGTTTTAGTGATGGAGAAATTTGGGTGAAATTTGAGGAGAATTTAAGAGGTAATGATATTTATCTTGTTCAATCTACTAATTCTCCAGCTGATAACATTGTGGAACTAGCATTAATGATTGATGCTGCAAAAAGGGCTAGCGCTCAAAGAATTAATGTTATTATGCCATATTTTGGATACTCTAGACAAGATCGTAAAGAAGAGCCGAGAGTTCCAATTTCCGCTAAAGTGATGATGGACATTTTTATAAAAGCGGGGGCAGATAGGGTTGTTACTATGGATCTTCATTCAACCCAAATTCAAGGTTTTTCATCCAAACCAGTAGACAATATTTATGGTAGTCTTGTTTTGATGCCTGAATTAGAAAAACATTTCAAAGACTTATCGTCTGATGACAATTTTACAGTTTTAATTCCTGACATGGGATCTAGCAAATTAGGACAATCCTACGCCAAGAGATTGGGCATGAGTTTTGCACTTATAGACAAAAGAAGAAGCGCACACAATCAATCCGAAGTTGTATCTGTTGTCGGAGAGTTAGGAAATCAACATATTTTAATTATAGATGATATGATTGATACTGGCGGTACAATATCTAATGCTGCTAAAGTAGCTAAAGAAAAAGGGGCATTATCAGTAACAGTAGCAGCAACACACGGTATTTTTTCTTCTAACGCAATTGATAAGCTTTCAGATGATATTGTCGATTCAATTTTTATTACAGATACAATAGATATTTCCCATATTAAAAATTGTGAAAAACTTAAAACTATTTCATCTGCACAAATTTTTGCAGAAACAATTAACAGGATTCATAGCGGTGAATCGGTCAGTCAACTATTTAGGAAAGTAACATGAGTAAATTTGAAAAATTAAACGTAGATATTCGTACAGAACATGGTACATCAGCATCTAGAAGAACTAGGTTGCAAAACAAGGTACCAGCAGTTGTTTATCATTCAGGAGCAGAGGCCACACCTCTTTCCGTAGACAAAATAAGTTTAAATAAAGCGTTAAAAACAGGTCAAATGATCTTTGAAGTCAATGTTGAAGATAAAAATCAATTTGTCTTAGTAAAAGAAATCCAGTATCACCCAGTAACGGATGAAATTATTCACATAGATTTTCAAAAAGTAAAAGAAGATGAGAAAATTTCTTTGGAGGTAGCCGTCAGAAGTTCTGGAGAAGCCCAGGGAGTAAAGCTTGGTGGATTGCTGGTTCAAATGTTAAACTCAGTAACTATTCAATGTAGACCAGCAGAGATTCCTGAGTTCCTTGAAATTGATGTTTCAGATATGGAAGTGAACACAAATCTTTTTGTCAAAGATATAACTCTTCCAGAAGGTATTGAAATGTTAACAGCTGATGATATTGCTGTAGTTTCAGTTCAAGAACCTAAAGAAGAAAAAGAAGAAGAGGTTGTTGAAGACATAGAGGATGGCGAATCAGATGAAACACCTGAAGCTGATGAAAAATCTTCAGAAGATAGTACTAAAGAAGAAAGTACTGAAGAAGCAAATGATAGTTCTGGAGAGGAAGAATAATGACAATTTTTGTTGGTCTTGGCAATCATGAAACTAAGTACCATAATACCAAACATAATATTGGGTATTGGGTGTTAGATAGTTTTGCAAAAAAATATGATTTAGAATTTAAGCCTGGGAAAGGAAATTATTTTGTTGCAAAAAAAGGCTCTAGTTTTATTCTCGTCAAACCAACAACCGGTATGAATAATAGTGGTGCTATTATTAATGAGGTCTTGAATTTTTACAAGGCAAAAAAGGAAGATTTAGTAATCATTTTTGATGATGTAGATCTCCCTTTAGGAGAAATAAGATTACGTGCGGACGGTGGAGATGGATGCCATAATGGAATGAAATCTATTTTACAATATGTATCAAGTAATAAAGTTACAAGACTAAAAGTTGGAATTGCAGCTTCTGATTACAAAAGACCTTCAGAAAAATATGTTTTAAAACCATTTAATAAGCGTTTTAATACATTAGTGGATGAGGTTTTAATTTTTGCTAATGAAGCGATGCAGTCATTTTTAGATAATGGTGAAGAATTCACAATGAATAATTATAATAATCAAACTATAGGAGTAGCATAGTGGAAAATCTATTCTATTTAATACCNCTGTCAGGTTTATTGGCAGTTGTATTTGGACTAATGAGAAGTAAATGGATATCTNATCAGAATCCAGGAAATGAAAAAATGCAAGAAATTGGCTTAGCAATTCGCGAAGGAGCCACNGCTTTTCTNGTNAGAGAGTATAAAGTTNTAACAATATTTGTTTTAACAGTNGCAGCACTTTTGTACTGGGTAAACATATCATCTGATACTACAGAAGTAGCACTGTCTTTTATTGTAGGTGCAATTTGTAGTGGTTTAGCTGGTGCTCTAGGCATGAGAGTTGCAACATTAGCAAATCACAGAACAACTGAAGCTGCAAGAAACAGCCTAAGCAAGGCACTTTCGGTTGCCTTCAGTGGCGGTGCTGTTATGGGCATGAATGTTGTAGGTTTAGGAATTTTAGGATTATCTCTACTTTTCTATTTATATGGAGGTTTAAATGGNACANCAGACTTTTCATNAGTAATGACTAAAGTTTCTGGTTTTGCAATGGGTGCTTCATCAATTGCTTTATTTGCCCGTGTAGGNGGTGGAATCTATACTAAAGCTGCTGATGTTGGTGCGGATTTAGTTGGAAAAGTAGAAGCAGGTATTCCGGAAGACGACCCAAGAAATCCAGCAACGATTGCTGATAACGTAGGTGATAATGTTGGAGATGTTGCAGGAATGGGTGCAGATCTTTTTGAATCTTATGTAGGTTCAATGATTGGAGCTATGGTTTTAGCAGCAACAGCAGGAGAAAAAAGCCTAGTGTTTTTACCATTATTTTTAGCAGCAGCNGGAATTATAGTTTCCATTNTNGGTACATTTTTTGTAAAAACAAAAGAGGGAGGNAATCCTCAAACAGCANTAAATATTGGAGTATTTGGCTCAGGAGCTGTAATGACTGTGGTTAGNTACTTTTTGATTGGTAGACTAATCGAAAATCCCGTTGCTTTAGCTGATGGATACCAAAATGTACANGCGCTTNATTTATTTCTTGCTACTGTNGTAGGTTTAGTTTCAGGAATTTTAATCGGAGTATTGACAGAGTATTATACTTCTGATCATCAGAAACCATCACAAAATGTCGCAGCTTCAAGTGAAACTGGATCAGCAACGAATATTATTTCCGGCTTGGCTAATGGAATGTTTTCAACTGCCTTGCCAGTANTAGTAATTGCACTTTCCATCCTTGGAGCATATCACTTTGCTCATCTATATGGTATTGCTTTAGCTGCACTTGGTATGCTNTCAACAATTGGAATTCAATTAGCAGTTGATGCTTATGGTCCGATTGCAGANAATGCTGGTGGTATTGCTGAAATGGCAGAACTTCCAAAAGAAGTNCGCGAAAGAACTGATAAGCTTGATGCGGTGGGAAATACTACAGCAGCTATTGGTAAAGGTTTTGCGATTGGTTCTGCTGCTTTAACATCATTAGCTCTATTTGCAGCATTTAGGGAAACAGTTGGTGGCTTGACCTTGGATATTAATAATCCCCAAGTTATGGCAGGTCTACTAATAGGATCATCATTACCATTTGTATTTTCAGCTCTTGCAATGCAGGCGGTTGGGGATGCTGCTTTCGAAATGATTGAAGAGGTTAGAAGACAATTTAGAGAAATAAAAGGCTTGCTCGATGGAAAAGCAAAAGCAGATTACGCTAAATGTGTTGATATTGCTACCACAGCTGCAATCAATAAAATGGTATTACCTGGAGCGTTGGCAGTATTCACACCAATTGTATTTGGCCTGGTATTAGGTCAAAAAGAAATGCTTGGTGGTATTTTAGCTGGAGTTACAGTAACTGGTGTTTTACTAGCAATATTTATGTCNAACGCTGGTGGATCTTGGGACAATGCAAAAAAATACATTGAATCTGGTAACCACGGTGGAAAAGGCAGTACAGCACATAAAGCTGCAGTGGTTGGTGATACAGTTGGTGACCCTTTTAAAGATACTGCAGGACCATCACTTAATATTTTAATCAAATTGATATCAGTGGTATCACTCGTAATCGCACCACTTATATAATGGAGAAAATAATGAATTATTATGAAGTATTATATATCTTGAACCCAAACTTTGGCAAAGAAAAAATTGCTGGAGTAATGAGCGAAGTTTCTGACTTTATTGAAAAAAAGAAGCATGGCATCGTTAATCATGATTTTTGGGGAAAAAAACAATTAGCATATAACGTTAAAAAACATAAATATGGAAACTTTATATTGCTAAATACAGAATTTAAAGATGCAAACTTTGTAAACGAGTTTAAAGTGTTTTTAAATCTAAATAAAGAGGTTATGAAATACATGATCATCAAATTAGATGAAAAGCCTTCGAAAGAAGTACAACAAGAGGTAAGTACTGAAGAAGAAGGCAACGCACAGGAGGAGAATTAATGTTATCTAGTAGAAAAAAATCCTGTTATTTTAAAAGGAATAACATTCAAGAAATNGATTATAAAGATGTTAAGCTCTTAACAAAATTTATAAATGATCAAGGNAAAATAACTCCNCGAAGAGTTACNGGTACAAGTAGTAAAATGCATAGAAAGCTTGTATTAGCAATTAAAAGAGCAAGGAATATTGCATTACTTCCATTTGCTGCAGTAGATAGGGATTAAAATGAAAGTTATTTTAAAAGAAGATGTACAAAATCTAGGACAACAAGGAGATGTTGTGGAAGTAAAACCTGGTTATGCAAGAAACTACCTAATGCCACAGAAACTTGCCATTCTCTTTACTAAGCAACAAAAAAAGAGTATTGAAGAAGCTCAAATAGTTGAAAAAAGAAAGCTAGAAAGAGAAAAGGATCAGCTTGAATCAGTACTGAAACAGGTTGAAGACTTAAACTTATCTCTTAAAATGCAGTCGGAAGAAGATAATAAACTTTTTGGCTCCGTAACTAAGCTTGATATTGTAAAGCTCTTAGAGGAAAATGGTATTACTATAGATAAAAAATATATTGACTTATCATCCCCAATTAAAACCTTAGGGGAACATAAAGTTAATATTGTGTTTACAAAAGAAATGTCTGGAAGTTTTACTCTTGCCGTTGAAAAAGAAGACTAAGCTCGAACAGATTTAATAATCTTTTTTTGTGAATTGCACTTATTACAGAAGATAACCATATCCTTGTATTCAGATTCTTGATGTGTACAGTTTTTGTCATTATTACACCCATAAATATAACGATACACATCTTGTACTTCTTTTTCGATTGAGTTAGATGCCTTTCGTAGCCAATTTCTGAAAAAAGCTTTATAGTCTTTTTTTCGTTTTTGATTAGCTTGAAGCCAGTCAAGCATTTTTAACAATTCAAATTCAATATCGACAGATGGAAACTTTTGAGCCCATTCATCAAGGTTATTTTTAATATCACTAATTTGATCTTTTTTATTAGGAAGTTTTCTTTTACTAATAGGATCTAGCTTATCCAGTCTAGATTCTAATGCCTCAATTCTTTTTAACAAGGTATCTATATCTATTTTTTTTGCCATAATTAGTTTTTTTGTAAAACATTAATTCATTAACTATATTTAATGCATTAACAATAATTTATAAATTAATTTATAATTTGAGTTAAAAATTTTAATTATGATAGATAAAATTGATATATCAATACTTGAGATTATGCAGAAAGATGGAAGAGCTTCTGTTAGTGATATAGCAAAAAAGGTTAAACTTTCTATTCCTGCTGCAGGTGAACGAATTAAAAAACTTTCAGAAAAAGGTTTTTTGCAAAAAATCGTTGCCATTTTGGACCACAAGAAAGCAGGACTGGATTTAACAGCATACGTTTTCATTGTAAGCGAGCATTCTGATCACTACTCTAAATTTGTTGAAGAAGCTAATAACTGCAAATCTGTACTAGAATGCCATTCAATTACTGGTGGTGGTTCACATATTTTAAAAGTTAGAGTTGAAAACTCACAGGCGCTTGAAGATTTATTATATAAAATACAAAATTGGCCAGGAGTATCTAGAACTCAATCTAACTTAGTCCTTTCAACTTATAAAGAAGAAACTGAAATTGACCTTAATTTATTAAGTAGAAAATAGTTTTTGAATAAATAAATAATTCTTTTTAACTATTTTATAGATATATTTTATGGGTATTGCACATTCTAATTTTCAAAAAAAGGGGTAAAAATGAAAGTAAAAGCAGAATATATTTGGATTGATGGATATGAACCCACTGCTGGTTTAAGGTCTAAAACAAAAGTTCTTGATGGAGCGGTCTCTTCTGTTTCTGAACTTCCAACATGGGGCTTTGATGGATCAAGTACATTGCAGGCAGATGGAGGAGACAGCGACTGTTTATTGAAACCAGTATGGATGTGTCCTGATCCAATTCGTGGTGGCGAAAATATTTTAGTAATGAATGAGGTTTGTAATCCTGATGGAACACCTCATAAATCTAATTCTAGAGCAGCTCTAGTAGATATCGCTGAAAAATTTAAAGAACACAAACCTTGGTTTGGAATTGAACAAGAGTATACATTAATGGATGGAAAGCAACCAGCTGGATGGCCAGAAGAAGGTTTTCCTGAACGACCACAAGGACCATATTATTGTAGTGTTGGAGCTGAAGATGTTGCTGCTAGATCAATGGTTGAAGATCACCTAGATTTATGTTTAGAAGCAGGTTTAGAAGTATCCGGAATTAATGCAGAGGTAATGTTAGGACAATGGGAATATCAAGTTGGACCATTACCTGCTCTAGAAGTTGGCGATCAATTGTGGGTAGCAAGATGGTTGCTTGAAAGAGTTGGTGAAGAATATGGCTTAAGAGTAGAACTGCATCCTAAACCTATAAAAGGTGATTGGAATGGTTCTGGAGCACATATTAACTACAGTACAGAGTCAATGCGTGCAGATGGTGGAATAAAAGTAATTGAGGAAGCGTGTGAAAAACTTGGACAAAACGTCGACAAACATATAGCAGTTTATGGAGATGCTAATGAAGAGCGTTTAACTGGTGATCATGAAACCTGTAGCATTAATGAGTTTAAGTACGGTGTAAGTGACAGAGGAGCATCAATAAGAATCCCTATGGGAGTATCAAATGATGGGAAGGGATATTTAGAGGATAGAAGACCTGCATCTAATGTTGACCCTTACAAAGCATGTGCAGCTTTGATAGACACAACTTGTAGTTAAATTATTAAATTGTAGCTTGTAATGTATCGTGAGCTACTAAATTGGTTTTATCAAAATAAAAGGACTCTCCCATGGAGACGTGGGAGAACTCCTTACCGCGTTTGGGTTTCAGAAATAATGTTACAACAAACCCAAGTCAATACAGTAATACCATATTACAAAAAGTGGATAAAGAAATATCCTACATTAAAATCGTTTAAAGAATCCAACTTAGATGATGTAATTAAAATGTGGGAAGGGTTGGGATATTATTCAAGATGTCACAATATGTACAATACTGCAAAATTAATTAACTCAACTTTCCCAAATAAATATGAAGACCTAATTAATCTACCAGGTATTGGTGACTATACAGCAAAGACAATTTTAGCAATTGCATTTAAAAAAAATTTAGTAGGTATTGATACAAATCTTGAAAGAATTGGTTATAGAATTTTAGGTTTGAAGACAAAAACAAAAAGAAATCAAAAGAGAGTTGTTAAATACCTTGAAGAAAATCAATGTACTAATAATCCAGGCGATTATAATGAAGCATTAATGGATCTGGGGAGCTCTTTGTGCAAAGCAAGTATTACATATTGTAACCAATGCCCTTTAAAAAATATATGTAAAGCATATGCATCTTCATCGCCAATATTATATCCAACACCAAAAGTTCGAAAAAAAATACCTATGTATGATATTGCAGTATCAGTGATTGAGTACAAAAACAAAATTTTAATTACAAAAAGGCTTAATAAAAATTTTCTGCCCGGCTTATGGGAATTCCCCGGAGGAAAAATAGAAAAAAATGAAACAGCTATTCAAGCAATTATTCGTGAAGTTAAAGAAGAGACAAATCTAACCGTGTCTAATCCAATATTCTTAGGAAATATAAAACATAAATACTCACATTTTGGAGTTAACATTTCTTTGTTCATATCATTTCCTAAATCGATAAAATCTCTCAATTTATCGCAGGAATATCGGTGGATTAGAATGAAAGATATATTGAATTATCCGCTTCCAAAAGCTAATCATAAAATGTTAGATATTCTTAAAAAGTTAGATTAAAATAGCTCAAAATGATAAAAGCATTAATATCTGCAATTATATTTCTTTTATTTTTACCGTTATTTATTTTGTTTTTAATAACAGGTATTGTTTGTTCGTACTTTACACATATGAGAAACGCATACTATCCCTTGATACCTCTCTCAAGTAGATTATTAATGCTAGTTTCTTTTCAACGGTTTAGTATAAAAGGTCAGGCACCTAAAAAAGAAAACGGCCCATATATTTTTATGTTTAATCATGAATCTATGTTTGATGTTTTTATGTTGGGAGGATCCATCCCGTATTACATTAATGCAATTGGTTGGGAAGGAGTTTTTAAGTGGCCTTTATTTGGGTTTTTTGCTAAAAGATATGGTGCTTATGCTGTAACACATGATAATACTGATAAAGCTATTAAGACACTAAAGGCAGCTGAAAAAATATTAATTACAGATGGTGATTCTATGATATTGTCTCCAGAAGGACAAAGNACNCTCACTGGAGAGTTGGGAGAATTCAAAAAAGGTGTATTTCATTTTGCAAAAAGTACAAATGTTGCATCAATTGTTCCAGTTGGATTAATTGGAGCTTATAGAGCAAACGTAAGAAATAGCTGGATTNTTAATCCTGGCAAGTTAACAACAGCATTTGGAGAACCAATTACTCCAGANGTTTATAAAAATCTTTCAGTTGAAGAGTTGAGAGATTTAACTAAGCAAAAAATATCTGAACTTTTANTTTAAATATCTCACTTGNGGATGTAACAATCCTGCAATTCCACATAACCCCGCTAGTATCCCAAACAGCAAAAATATTTCATGAATACTAATGAATTCAGCTAGAAAACCTATAATACCGCTTGATACTGCTGTCATACTTAGAATAGAAACAGAAATAATCGCAAATATTCTTCCTAAAAATTTTTCTGGTATATTTTTTTGCATTATTGATACTCTTGAAATTACTAAGAAAGGAATTCCAATACCGTGAACACACGACCAAAAGTTTAACTGGTTCATAGTTTCTATAAAATAATAAAAGCAAAAGCTTGCACCGTCAATAAAAAGCCCCAACAAAAATAAGGTTCCATGATTGAATTTGTTACCGATTTTATAAACTGTTGCAGTTCCAATTAACATTCCAAGACCAACAAAAGCCTCAACGAGAGCAAAATCAGAGGCCGTACCTCCAAGGTAAAGTTTTACCAAAATAGGTATACCAACAATAGCAGGTCCCATAACAAAGAGGTTGCTAAGTAAGGTAAGTAAAATTATGAAAGCAAATGTTGTATGTTCTTTAAGATATGCTATACCTTCAAAAGTTTTGTTGAAAATTTTACGAAAATTAATTTCTTCTTTTTCAACTTTATCTTTGGGAGCAAGAGACGTAATAAAAGCTGCTATGAAATAGAAACAAAGACAAAATAAGAATAGGTTTTCAACATTATAAACAGTCAATAATTGTGCCGCAATAATTGGCCCAATTAATACAGCAGTTTGCCATGATATGTTTACTATTGAATTAGCCTTTAAAAGACCATCTTTTTCAATCTGTGTGGGTAAATANGCATTAAATGCAGGTACCATTGGCAATCCAAAAGCATTATGAAAAAAAGCAATCAAAACAATTACTCCAATAGATTTTATATCAAAAAAAAATAGTATTGGGATAAGAGACAAAATTAATCCTTGCATTATTGTTGCAAATGATATCATTTTTGTTTTTGAAAAAAGATCTACAATTGCTCCAATAAAAAGCCCACAAAAAATTGCCGGTAAGTATGATGTCATTGCTACTAGTCCAGTGATTTTTTCTGAGTTTGTCAATTCTAGAACAAGCCAAATAAATGCTACATCATAAATGGATCTAGCTATTGAATTCATTAAGGGAACTGACAGTAAAAATAAATTTAAGTTTTTTTGTTTGAACATCGGATTTAAACTACGTATAATTAATATAATAATGACATACATTATAACAGATCCCTGCGTTGGCACATGTGACACAGCATGTGTTGAAGTCTGCCCAGTAGATTGTATTCACGGCCCTGATGATCCCGAAGGNTCAGGAGAGGAAGCAAAGGAGGATGGATATGATGCTACGAATAAACAGCTATATATTAATCCTGAAGAATGTATAGACTGCGGAGCTTGTGAGCCTGAATGTCCTGTTGATGCTATCTATGATGAAGATGAAGTACCTGATGAGTATGAACCATCAATAGATAAAAATTATTCTTTTTTCGGTCAAGAAAGATAAGTTGATAATTTTATAACATTTTTCACATTCGTTGTCTATTTTTACATTCGCACAATAATATATTATGGATAAAAACCAAATATTAGATAAGCTAAAAAAAATTAACTATCCTGGTTTTAATAGAGATATTGTTTCTTTTGGAATGGTTAAAGATGTAGTCATTGATAACAATACCATCACCATAATTCTTGCTATTTCTTCATCAAATGAAGAGAAGAAAAATCAATTAGTACAAGATATATCTGAAAAGACTAAAATAGATAATTTTGAAATTAAAGTTAAAGTGTTAGACCAAGCACCAAGAAAAACAGTAGATACAAGTAACAAAGATGCTAATGTTGAAGGCAACATAAAGAATATTATTGCTGTCGCAAGTGGAAAAGGCGGCGTAGGAAAATCTACGATCGCATTAAACCTGGCAGCCTCGCTATCCAAGTTGGGATATAAAACAGGTTTATTAGATCTTGATATTTATGGTCCTTCATTGCCAATAACCATGGGAATCATTGAGAATCCTGAAGTAAATGACCAACAAAAAATTATACCAGTTATTAAAAAAAATTTAAAGCTAATGAGCTTCGGCTTTATCAGTGGTAACCAGGCACCAGTAGTATGGAGAGGGCCCCTTGTTGCAAAAATGACTGAACAGTTTTTCAGAGATGTAGTGTGGGGTGAATTGGATTATCTCATACTAGATCTTCCACCAGGAACCGGAGATGTTCAATTAACTTTGTCACAAAAAATTCCTTTAGATGGAGCTATTATTGTAACAACGCCAAATGATATTGCCTTAACTGATGTTCGAAAAGGAGCTGATATGTTTAGCAAGGTAAAAACACCCTTATTAGGAGTAGTAGAAAACATGTCATACATGCAAATCAGTGGTAAGGTTGAGTCGAGTAGTACCGATTTATCTGATATTGAATTATATATTAATGAAAAGAAGATACCTTTTAATAATGATAAGTCATTTAATTACAAATTTCATTTGTTTAAAGAAGGAGGAGGGCTTAGTGAAAGTAAGCGCCTTGATGTTCCACTATTAGGACAAATTCCTTACTCTGAAGAGCTAATGCTATCTATAGATCGGGGAGAACCATTAGTTTTCTTAAATGACAAACATCCTATATCAGAAATTTTTAATAAAATTGCAAACAACCTACAAAAGTAGTTATGATTAAAAACTCAATTAATCATCTTGCAATTATAATGGATGGTAACGGAAGATGGGCTAAACATAAAAATCAACCAAGGACTTTTGGTCACAAGCACGGAGCACAAACAGCAAAAAAAATTATAAATGATTGTGTAAAAAAAGAAATTCCTTTCCTAACTCTTTACACTTTTTCAAAAGAAAATTGGTCTAGACCCAAAGAAGAAATTGATACATTAATGATTTTGCTTTCTACAATGCTAAAGAACGAAACTGAAAACATGCTAAGGAACAATATAAAGTTTAATATCGTTGGAAGAATAGAAGACTTACCAGACAAAACAAGGGATTGGATTTCAACCACTATTGATAAGACAAAAAACAACACAGGATTAACTCTAACCCTAGCGCTAAGCTATGGAGGAAGGCAAGAAATTGTAGATGCATTTAATTCTATTATAAATAAAGAGATAAAAATTATTAATGAAGAAATTCTTAAAAATCACTTATATTGCCCTGATTTGCCAGATCCAGACATTATTATTAGGACTGGAGGTGAGTATAGACTAAGTAATTTTTTACTTTGGCAATCAGCATATGCAGAAATTTATATATGTCAAAAAAATTGGCCAGATTTTAATGAAAAGGATTTGGAAAAAGCTTTAGAAGAGTATGAAAATAGAAACAGAACATTCGGTAAAGTTTAGAAAATGAAGTTTGCAAAAATATTTATACTATTTATATGTTTTTTATCGCAAATATTTGCTCAGCAAGTAACTCTTTACAGAGTTAATGTTGAAGGCAATACTACTACTTCAGATAAAATGATTAAATATTCTGCTGGCTTGAGAGATGGCACTCAAATACAACGATCGGATATATCTACGGCTATTACTAGGTTGTGGGATTTAGGACTTTTTGAAGATGTGAATATCGTTTTGAATAATGAATCTCAATATGGTGTTGAAATCACAATTAAAGTTTCAGAGAGCCCAATTCTAAACCAGGTTTTATTTGAGGGTATGACCGTTAGAGAAGGGAGATTTAGGGAAAAAATTGAACTTAAATCTGGACAACGTATTAAACCAAATTCAGTAGAAAAAGCTACCAGAAAAATTTCTGAAATTTATAAAGAAGATGGATATTTTAATGTTAAGATTTCTTCATCAGTTATCGTTCCCCAAGACACAATTGTAAGAGTCGATTACCCTAGAGATGTATTATTTACTATTAATGAAAATAAAAAGTACAAGCTTAAAAATATAGCTTTCAATGGTAATAAAAGTTTTTCAGAGCGTAAGCTTAGAAGAGAATTAGCAAATACAAAGCAAAAAAAATGGTGGACATTTTGGGTTAAGAATTTTGATTCCAAAACATTTATGGAGGATAAGGAAGCTTTATCCGTTTTTTACCAGAATGAAGGTCATCGAGACTTTAGAGTCTTAAGCGATAGTTTAATTGTAAACGAAGATGATGCATCACTCACTTTACAAATAAATATTGAAGAGGGGCCAAAATATTTTTATCGAGATTTTATTTTTGATGGAAATCAAATTGCTGAAGAAGAGGAATTAAGAAGACTTCTTGGTATCCAATCTGGTGATATGTTCTCTAAAGAGCAATTCGATAAATCAGTTTATGAGAATATGATGAGTATTTATCAAGACAAAGGGTATATCTTTAGCAGTGTATCACCTGAAATAACTCCATCTGGCAATGATTCATTAGATGTTAAATTTGTTTTCAATGAAGGAAATAAAGTATTCATAGAAAATATATTTGTATCTGGTAATGAAAAAACTAGGGAAAATGTTATTCGCAGAGAGTTGAAACTTTATCCCGGAGATGTTTTCAGTAGATCTAAATTAATGAGAAGCCAGAGAGATATATGGATTTTGAATTATTTTGATAATGTTATTCCTGATGTAACGCCTATTTCTGATGATAAAGTCAATCTTGATTTTGTTGTTCAAGAGAAAAAGTCAACACAAAGAATAAATGCCAACCTTGGGTTTACTGGAGAGTATGGAGTTACTGGAGGTGCAGGTGTTGAGTTCGATAACTTTAGAGGAAAAGGCCAAAAATTAAATATTGGAGCTAGTACTGGTACAAATTTTTCAATTTATACCACGCAAGAACCCTCTAAATACAAGTCACTAAATGTAAGTTTTCAAGATCCAATGATTAACGATAGTCCTTATTTAGTAGGTGCATCTTTGTTTTATTCATTTAGAGGTTCATCAACTAATTATTATTTTCCTTTAGATTTCACTGTAGGTGGAGCCGTTGCAAGTTTTGGTAGAAGATTAGAATGGCCTGATGACTTCTTTAGAGTTATGTGGTCCGCCAAGTTTATGCAAAAAGAGTATGAAGGATCTCAAGCTGATATTGACAATTATATTGGTGGTCTTCAAAAGACTAGAGGAATTAGTTTATCTCAGGTTTTATCTAGAGATAGTAGAAATAGAGCTGAGTTTCCCACTAATGGTTCAACTTTTATTTTAGAAAACACATATTCTGGTGGTTTTCTTGGTGGAAATGAAAATTTTCAAAAGCATATGCTCACCCTTGACTGGTTTACACCTACATTCTCAAAGTTCATACTCTATAATTCAGTAAAGCTTGGAGTTATTAAAACACTGAACGTTGGTGATGATGTTCAATCTTTTGTTCCGTTCGACGAGAGATTTATTATGGGAGGTAATGGTATTCCATATGGTAATGCATTAAGAGGTTATCCTGATAACGCAATAGGGCCACAAACTGTTTCTGGTCAGGCAGTTGGGGGTAACTCTATGGGTAGATTTGTTACAGAACTTAGATTTCCACTTTCAGAAAATCCTGTAATCTATGTGATGGCTTTTGGTGAGATGGGTAATGTGTGGAATACATCTGCATTGACAGAGCCATTTTACATTGATAGATTTAGCTCAATTTCGATGAAAAAGTCTGCTGGAGTTGGTGTTAGGTTTTTTATGCCTGGTATTGGTAAATTAGGCTTTGATATGGGATATGGTTTTGATGATATAACTGGTGACGGAGAGGCCCAAGGTTGGGAGTATACTATCACATTTGGACAAACTTTTTAGATAAGGAGTATAAAGTGTATAAAAAAATATTAACAGTACTATTATTAACAGGAATTGTCTTTTCTCAGCAAAAGATTGGTATTGTATTTTCAGAAAAAATTAGACTTGATTTTGAAGAGTTTAAAGATGTTGAACAACAATTACAGCTTGAGTTAGAGGTGATTCAAAAAGAGTATCAATCTATGGCCACTGAGCTTGACAGCATGGTCAAAGAGTATGAACAACAAAGCTTGATGATGTCAGAAGAGTTAAAAAAAGCTAAAGAACAAGATATTGTTGATATGAATAATTCTATGCAAAGTTATCAACTCTCAAAAGTCGGACCAAATGGTGAGCTCACTAGAAAGCAAGCTCAATTAGAATTTGAATTAGTAGAAAAATTCAAATCTGCAGTAAATGCTGTTGCAATCTCTAAAGGTTTTGACTTGATTATTGATGGGTCTCAAGCTTCTTTATACACAAAACCAACTATTGATTTAACCGACGACGTATTGTACGAACTCAGAAAGACTAATCAATCATCTGAATAATAAGGTTAGCACTTGATTTCTCTTAAAGAGTTAGCTAATAAAGTAAATGGTCATTTGATTGGAGATGGAACTATCATTATTTCCAAAGTTGATGATATTCATTCTGCATCAAATGAATCAATTGCATTTGCATTTCTACCTAAATACAAAAAAGAAATTGCTTCGTCCAATGCAGCAGCATTTGTAGTTACTTCAGCAAACGATCTAGAAAACAGTCATGGTATTGTGGTAGAAAATCCATATCTAGCTATGATAAGTATTCTTGATTTTTTTGATGAAAGACCTGTCCCTGAATTCAACATTTCACATCACTCAGACATACATGATTCTGTTAAAAAACCATCCAATCTTCATATTGGTTCATTTTCAGTTATTGATCAAAATGTAGTCCTTGGGGAAAATGTATTTATAGGTAATGGTGTAAAAATTAACGCAGGATGTATAATTGGTGATAATAGTGTAATATATGATAATGTTGTTTTATACGATAATACAGTTATTGGAAAAAGTTGTATAATCAATGCTGGAACTGTAATAGGTAGTGATGGTTTTGGTTACCATACATCTGGTGATACGCACCATAAGATTCCCCATATAAAATCCGTAATTATTGGTAATGATGTTGAAATTGGATCTGCATGTACAATTGATAGGGGTTCTGTTCAGGATACTACAATAGCAGATTTTTGTAAATTCGATAATCAGGTGCACATAGCACATAACGTTTCAATTGGAAAAGGATGTTTATTAGCTGGAGGTGTATTTGTTGGGGGTAGTACTACAATTAAAGATTTTGTAACAATAGCTGGTAAAAGTGATATTGGTCCTCATATTTCATTAGGTGAAAAATCAATTATTGCTGCAAGGTCATGCGTTCTAAAATCACTACCAGGCTCTGAGATGTATGCAGGTAATCCAGCCCGACCAATTAAAGAGAAACAAAAAAGAGATGCTATTTACACTAGGTTTGAGATTCTTGAAAAAAGATTGAAAAAAAATGCCAGCTAAGCAAAAAACTATTAAATATTCAGTATCATGTACTGGAGTTGGGCTTCATACCGGTGTACAAAGCACCATTACCTTTCATCCTTCTGAAGAAAATACAGGAATTAAATTCATTAGGAATGATAAAGGAGATAAAATAGTTACTCCAGATATTGATAACGTAGTAGATCTTACTAGAGGTACTACAATTGAAGAAAATGGTATAAGGGTACACACTACTGAACATGTAATGTCAGCATGTGCTGGAATGAGAGTTAATAATCTTCTTATCGAGTTAAACAGCAAAGAACCACCAGTTATGGATGGAAGTTCTAAAGATTTTGTATCAGCCCTAAAAGAAGGAGAAATTATTGAGCAAAACGCTCCAGTTGATTTCCTTGAAATCACAAAACCAGTAGTTTATAATGATGAAGAAAAGGACGTTGAAGTATTAGCAGTTCCGTTTGATGGATTTAAAACCACTTTTACAATCCAATATGATTTAGAAGATCTTGACGTTCAATATAGTTCAATTCAAAATGCTTATACTAATTACGAAAAACAAATAGCACCGGCCAGAACGTTCTGCTTATTAAGTGAAGTTACAGAATTGGCTAAACAAGGACTAATTAAGGGCGGTAATGTAGGTAATGCAGTAATTATTGTTGATAAAGATATTGATGGGGATGAAGTAAAGTTTTTTATGGATAAGTTTGGTATTAAGTTTTACCAAGGTTCTCGTGGACTTTATAAATCACAACACTTACGATTTAAAAATGAGCCAGTAAGACATAAAACATTAGATTTAATTGGTGATTTAGCATTACTTGGTAAGCCGATTAAAGGACATGTTACAGCCATTAAGAGTGGACATAAAGGGAATGTAGAGTTTGCAAGAATATTAAGGAAAGAATTTAAGGATCAATTTAAATGAAAGATATTAATTACATACTAGAAATGATTCCTCATCGTTATCCTTTTCTTCTTGTTGATAGGATAATTGGTAAGAAGGAAAAAAAAGAAATTAAAACCTTAAAAAATGTTACAATTAATGAACCTTTTTTTTCAGGTCATTTTCCTCATAAGCCAATTATGCCTGGCGTATTAATTCTAGAATCAATGGCTCAATCAGCTTGCTTGATCATACTAGATTTTATTGATGATCCAAATAATCATTTAGTGTATCTATCAAGGGTAAGTAATTTTAGAATACTTTCAAATGTCGTACCAGGCGACCAAATCATTATTGATGCAAAAATAGTAAATGAAAAGTTGAATTCATTTAAGTTTGAGTCAACCTGTCATGTAAATGATAAATTGGTAGCTAAAGCAGAATTTTTAGCATCAGTGATTAAAAGATAGGAGTAAAAAATTAGCAAGATACATCAAACAAATATTATAGCAAGCTCTGCAAAAATTGGTAACAATGTTGAGATTGGACCGTACAATGTTATTGAGGATAATGTAATAATTGGTGACAATGTAAAAATTGGTAGCTTTAATACTATTTCTCAGTTCACTCAAGTAGGAAATGATTGTCATATCATTAATAGCAGTAGCATTGGCGCAATTCCACAAGATAAAAAATTTGGTGGGGAAGACACCAAGTTAATTATTGGAGATAGAACAATAATTAGGGAATTTGTAACCTTAAATAGAGGTACTAAAGCAACTGGAGAAACTCGAATAGGTGAAGATGTATTAATTATGACGGGAGTCCATGTTGCCCATGATTGTATTATTGGTAATAATGTTATTTTGGTAAACTTAGTTGCCTTGGGTGGACATGTAGAAATAGATGATTGGGCAATTCTTGGAGGAGCAAGTAATGTTCATCAATTTTGTAAGGTTGGTAAACATGCTATGATCGCCGCAAACTCAAAATTGGTTCAAGATGTACCACCATTTATACTGGCTGGCAAACATCCAGTCCAATATTCAGGTATTAACTCCATCGGTTTGAGCAGAAGGGGTTTTTCCGGTAATGATAAAGCTGATATAAAAAAAGCTTATAGGTATCTATTTAGATCTGATTTAAATCAATCAGACGCTCTTGCTAAAGTTAAGAAAGAGCTTTCTAATAATTATGTCGATGAAATTCTTCATTTTTATGAATTCAGTGAGCGAGGAATTATTTAACAGTTACGATGAAAAATATTGTTGTAATGGGGTCGACAGGATCGGTAGGGATTCAATCATTAGATGTAATTTCAAAAAGTAAATCTCATAGAGTTGTTGGTCTAAGTTGTTATTCAAATGCAGATCTTCTTTTTGAACAAACTAAAGAATATTTACCTAATTTTATTGCGATTGAAGTCATTAATCCTTCTCATAATCTTTTCAATCTATGCAAAGAAAATAATATTAAGCTTATAACTGGTAATAACGCTTCATGTAACATTCCATTTGATAACTTAGATTTAGCAATTAATGCTATTGTTGGCACGGCAGGTTTAAAACCTACCATAGAATTAGTTAACAACGGTATAGATATTGCTTTAAGCAACAAAGAGTCGTTAGTATTGGGAGGTCATATTATTATGCCTTTAGCTCAAAAAAATAATGTGAATATAATACCCGTTGATAGCGAACACTCAGCAATTTTTCAATGTTTGAATGGAGAAAATCATAAAGAATTAAAAAAGATAATTCTTACAGGCAGCGGTGGACCTTTTCTTGAAACACCGATCGATAAGTTTAATACTATTACACCTGACCAAGCACTCAAACATCCTAATTGGGATATGGGCGCAAAGATATCAATTGATTCTGCCACAATGATGAATAAAGCATTAGAATTAATAGAAGCATTATGGTTATTCAATATAAAACTTGATAAGATACAAATTACTATTCATCCTCAATCCATCGTTCATTCGATGGTTGAGTTTATTGATGGTTCATATAAAGCTCACTTAGGTTTACCAGATATGAAAGTACCAATTCAGTATGCTTTAACCTTTCCAAACAGAACAGACTCTTCTGTTGGAAGTTTAGATTTTGAAAATCTGAATTTAGATTTTAGAAAACCTGATTTAGANAGGTACCCGATTTTGTCACTTGTTGAAGAGCTTATTAANTTAGGAGGNAATAGAGTGGCNGTAATGAGTATGGCAAATGATTATNTTGTNAAGAGNTTTCTTGATCGAAAAATTTCTTTTAACGAAATATTTTATCTAATTCAAAAAGTGGTAAATGAATTTGCATCTGATGATTTACCATCTTTAGAAGAATTATTTATCTTAGATAAAAATATTCAATTATATTTGAACTCAAATTAGGACAACATGATATATATTTTAGCATTTATAGTATTGATTGGTGTAATTGTTTTTGTACACGAATTAGGACATTTTTGGGCAGCAAGAAGCGTAGGCGTTGGAGTTGAACGTTTCTCAGTGGGTATGCCACCAAATTTTATTGATTTTACCAAAACAAAAAAAGGTTTAGTAGTTGACATATTCTTTTTTGCTTTTCATAATAAAAAAATTAAATGGAAAAAAGTGTTTTCCACCACTTTTAGTTCATTTAACACACCTTCAGAAACAGTATATACAATAGGCTTATTACCTTTGGGAGGATACGTAAAAATGAAAGGTATTCTTGATGAGAGTATGGATAGTGATTTCAAAGGCGCCGATGATGAACTCGAATCAAAAAATGCTTTACAAAAAATATGGGTAATGAGTGCAGGTGTAATAATGAACTTAATCTTAACCTTTTTTGTTTTTGTTTTAATAGGAAATCTACAAGGTGATACTAAAGTAGAAAATAATGACACAACCATTGATTACGTCGTACCTGAACAATCTGCTGAACTTGCTGGAATTATTTCTGGAGATAAAATATTATCAATTGATAACATTGAAGTTAAGACATGGAATGAGGCTGTTGTAGTTATTGAAAAGTATCCTAATAAAACAATACCAATTACTGTTGAAAGAAGCGAAGAAATTTTATTATTTGAAGCATCTCTCGGTTCAAGACCTAATTTGTCTTCTGGTAGAGTTGATCAACAGGTTGGTGCTTTAGGAGTTTCAAAATCTCAAGTTCCAGTTCAGCTAAATTTCCAAGAAGCTNTTGTTTATGGCTTTAATNAAACCAAGTGGGCAATGACTTTAATGACATCATCTCTAAAAATGATTTTTCAAGGNAATGTATCTCGTGATGAAGTAGGAAGTGTAATTATGATTGGTGATATGGCAGGTCAAGCAGCACAAGCTGGATTAGTCCCCTTTCTTTTTTTGATGGCATTAATTAGTGTAAATCTTGCTTATATAAATATTTTACCTATTCCTGGNCTTGATGGAGGACATATTGCTTTAATACTAATTGANGTTTTAATGGGAAGAAAGCTTTCAGTAAAGNCAAGAATTAGAATTCAATCAGTAGGTATGTTNATNTTATTATCATTAATGGTNTTTTTACTTCTTAATGATATTATTCGAGTATTTTCTTAAGTCTTAATTCAATTACTCCACTACCTAGTTTAATTAATACTCTTACGGGGACTAAAATATCGTCAATAGGAGCATAAATTACTTCCATATCACCTTTATTTTTAAGAACTGGTTGTCCATTTTGAACTGGAGATAAAGTATATCCTTGCTTATCTCCATAGGGTGTTTTAATCATTTTAGTTCCTAGGTTTTTGATTTCTATCACTCTACTTTTTCCAGCATCAACTATATTAAATTTTCTTGATTGATTATTTGGGATGTTAAATTCTGATAGTATTAATATTAGTGAGTAAGGATCAAAACTATTTTCATTAGCAATGAATTCTTTACCGTTAGTTATACCCTTTTGATTCCTAATAATAGTTTCAGAATTTTTCTTTTTTCTTAGCTCTTTTATGCTCTTATTTTGTTTTACAACATTAAGATTTTCTTGATTGATCCAAACATCAACCTTATTTCGAATTTTATAGATTGAATCTCCTAGTTTAGTAGTTCGAACATTAAAATTTAAGTGATAAACATTTATTCCTTCTATATTATCTGGATCTTTTATCGATAAAGAAGCTTCTCCCAGCTTTAGATTTAATACTTCAAGATATACATTGTATTCATATTTTACTTTTGAACTAAAACGATTGTTTGGAGTATTCGCCATTAATGTCAAAGAGCTTAAAATAAGAAGAATTATTAGTTTCATCTATCGTATTTGTTTGGCTTCGTCTGCTTCAAACATAAATATTTTTGAAGGATTATTTTGAATTATACCATCATCAATTAACAAATCAATTTTGTCTCCAAATTTTTCTTCGATTTCATCTGGAATATATAATGGCACTGAACCTGTTTCATTTATACTCGTTGTTGTAATTGGTTTTTGATATTTCGTTAATACAGATTTTAAATAATCATGATTAGGAATTCTGAAACCTATTTTACCATCTTTAGCAATTTTATCATTTAAAGATCCAGGATTATATTGCACTATACAGGTACTACCATCTTTAAGAATTTCTTCAATTTTTATTAATGTCTCATCTTCCGCATTAATATTATTTTTAATTACTTCAAAGCTGCCTAACGCAATACTCATTGGTTGTTTTCTCATTTTTATCGAATTTATTCTATCAATTCCTTCATTATTATTTATATCTGTACCTAAACCGTATATGGTATCTGTTGGGTATGCAATTATTTGATTATTTTTCAATGCATTTATAAATGTGTCAACTGAATTTGGATCGTTTGTTTTAATTCTTTTCATTGATATTTTTTGACTGACTTCCACCTTTTATGAAACCAAAAATATTGCTCTGGATTTTTGATAATCGTTTTTTCAATCTCAGAAGTATATTGTTGTACAATATCGTTGATACTACCAGAAGTATCAATTTTTATAAATTCTATATCGTATATTTCATCTTTTTTTGTAATGCTTGCGTAAATAATAGGACTCTTATTCCTTTTGCTTAATATAGCAGCACCCGAATGAGTTGATGAATCAATTTCAAAAAATTTAGATAAAACCCCTTTTTTCTTTGCATCCTGATCGCTTAATAAAACCAAAATATTATTTTTAACCAACGAATGTTTTAATTGTTTGATATCCCCACCTTTATATAGTTGATTCTCAAAAAAATTTTCTCGGATTTCTTTAAAAAAAATGTCTGCACCATTACTATTTTGTTTGTAGGCAACACCTGTTAAAACATATTCTTTTTTGTACAATGCATAAAATAGTTTATCAAAAGATCCGAAATGAGACCCAACAAGAATAACTCCCTTATTTTCAGCATGAGCTGCATCTAATATTTCCAAATTTTTGAATCTTATCTTAGAGAAGTCGTAATATTTTGGAAACGATAAAAAATCCAAAAATTCTTTACTAAAAAATTCATAACACCTCTGCATCGTATTCTGGTACCATTCTTCACTCTTGTTCTTAAATGCCCAACGTAAATTGATTAATACTACTTTTTTCCTGATTTTTAACACATGGAATAGTAGACTATAAATTATTTTATAGGTAATATTATATGCAAATGTTGGAGCATTTCTTAAGTACGAAGAAAACACTTTTAAAAAAAAATACATCTCCATAATGTAAATCTTTGAATTAGTAATGAAAACAAAATTTAAGAACATATTAATAGGTATTGCTTTTTTACTTTCTGCGTTCGTTTTTGCAGAACAAACAACCAAAAAAGTGTATGTTGTTCCTATACAAGATGTGATTGATCTTGGTATTCCAGGATTGGTTTCTAGAGCGGTTGATTTAGCTGAAACAAATAATGCTTCACTTATTATTTTTGACATTGATACTTTTGGTGGGCGCGTTGATGCTGCTACACAAATTAAAGATTCTATATCATCTACCGAAATAGAGACAGTTGCATTTATTAATCGAAGAGCTATTTCTGCAGGTTCCCTAATATCACTATCTTGCGATCAAATTTATATGACAGGTGGTGCTACTATTGGGGCTACAAGCGTTGTTGATATGTCAGGTTCGAAACAATCAGAAAAATCTCAAAGTTATATGAGAGAAGAAATGGCTGCAACAGCAGAAAAATCAGGTAAAAATCCTGATATTGCGCGCGGAATGGTTGATGAAGAATTGAGTTTTGAATATCTAGTTGTTGAAGGAGATACACTCCAAGTAGATGATATTGAGGGAAGAAAAGAAGGAAAATTAATTACACTAACTACCGAGTTAGCATTAAAGTACGGAATTGCTGATGGTAAAGGTGAGAATATTGAAGAGGTACTTTCGTCCTTAAAAATTGAAGATTATGAAATAGTCATTGTAGGTGAAAACTGGTCCGAAAATGTTGTTAGAATATTGACCAACCCCACAGTCTCATCATTATTAACTACTTTTGGTACCATTGGAGTAATATCTGAGTTGTATAGCGCAGGATGGGGCATAGGTGGAACTATTGGTATTATTTGTTTAACTCTAGCGCTTGGAGCTGGATATTTAACACAACTAGCTTCCTCAACAGATCTTCTTATAGTTTTATTAGGCCTGGTGCTTTTATTTGTTGAGGCTGTNGCAATTCCTGGCTTTGGAGTATTCGGAATTACTGGTATAGTTGTACTATTTTATGGATTGTATTTATTATTAATTCCTGATGTACCTGTAAGTCCTGAAGTTTATTCAGAAGCTTTAGATGGATTTTCATGGGCAATTGTAGTGGGAATTTTTGGTATAATTTTTATTTTGAGGTTAATTGGTAAATCTACTTTTTTTCAAAAATTAGTAAATAGTGATTCTAATAAAACAACCTTAAAAAAGAACTTTAAAAATAGAAGTAAAGTTGAGTAATCATATTACATTGATTGCAAAAAACGTAAATTTGATATATAACATATGAAGGAGGAGTAATGGGACTATTTGTTGCCATACCGTTAATTTTATTTATTTTATTGCTATTATGGATTGTACCAGTCGGTCTGTGGTTACAAGCTATTTTTAGTATTGGAGGAGGAAATGTAACGATACTAGGTCTTGTTGGTATGAGATTTAGACGTGTGCCCCCAGGAGTTATTGTAAATGGTTTAATCGCTGCAAGGAAGGCAGGTCTTGATAACATATCAACCGGCGACCTTGAAGTACATTACATGGCTGGTGGAAATGTTGATAAAGTTGTTGATGCATTAATTGCCTCCACAAAAGCAGGAATTGAANTAACTTATTCAATTGCAACAGCNATTGATTTAGCAGGAAGAGATGTCTTATCTGCTGTCCAAACAAGCGTATATCCTAAAGTGATTGATGCTCCTGTGGATGGTAAGCTATCAGCTGTTGCTAAAGATGGTATCGAGGTGAGAGCAAGAGCAAGAGTGACTGTAAGAACAGACATTCCAAACCTTGTTGGGGGTGCAACCGAAGATACTATTATTGCAAGAGTGGGTGAAGGTATTGTAAGTGCAATTGGTTCAAGGGAGACATATGAAGCTGTACTTGAAAATCCTGATTCAATATCAAAAACAGTGTTAGATAAAGGTCTAAACAAGGGAACGGCTTTTGAAATTCTTTCAATTGATATTGCGGATATTGATGTTGGAAAGAATATTGGTGCACAATTACAAGCTGATCAGGCAGAAGCAGACTTGAGAGTGGCTCAAGCTAAAGCTGAAACTAGAAGAGCTATGGCTGTTGCTTTAGAGCAAGAAATGAAAGCAAAAGTGGTTGAGGCAGAGTCTGAAGTACCTTTAGCTATGGCAGATGCTTTTAAAAAAGGCAATTTGGGTGTATTAGATTATTATAAGTTAGATAATATTGCATCTGATACGTCCATGAGACAATCAATTGCTGGTGTCACAGATGATAAACAAGATGAATCTGAGGATTAGATTTGGAAGAGTTGATATATTGGGGAATTATTTTCCTATTCTATCTTTTTTCTGCCTATAGAAGTAGGCAGAAAAAGGTAGAAGCAGAAGAATTTCAAGTTGTAGAACCTTCACCTCAAACTGAAAACAGAAACTCAAGGACAGATTTTAATAATATTTTTGAATTTTTGGATGAAGCAATGGAGAAGTCTGCATTGAATCTAGATGATGATTTAGCTTCAAATATTAATCAACAGTCTAATGATGATTTACTTACTCAACATCAATCAAAACAATTAAATCAATCAGTTATTAACGAAGTACCTGATTTGAATATAGATGATAAAAAGGATTCAACTATTGACATAAAAGACAAGCATTTAGATCATTTACAATCCAGAATAAACACCAACAATGTTGTAACTCATTCAGAGGAAAAATTACTTACATTACAAAATAAGCTAAAAAATAAACCTACCAAATTAGCAATTGTTATGCAGGCGATTTTTGATCCACCTAAATCTCAAGGTATTTAAATGAAACTCTTAATTATGGGTCCCCCAGGAGCAGGCAAAGGAACTCAAGCTAAAATTCTTGCACAAAAATTTAACCTGGTGCACCTTTCTACTGGAGATATTCTTAGAAAAGAGATTGATAGAAATTCAGAAGTTGGATTAAAGGCACAAACATACATGAACGCAGGAAATCTTGTGCCAGATGAAGTTCTATTAGAAATGATGAATTCAACATTAACTGAATTAAAGGATAATGGAGTGATACTAGATGGTTTTCCAAGAACAATTCCTCAAGCTGATGGTTTATCAAAAATTTTTCAATCTTTAAATCAAGATATTGATGCCATTATTAATATAGAAGTTGATAAAGATGTTCTGATAAGAAGATTAGTTGAAAGGGCTAAAAATTCTGGTAGAGCTGATGATACGGAAGAAGTTATTAAAAACCGTCAAAATGTTTATTTAGAATTAACTGCTCCATTAATTGAATTTTACCATGGCAATATAATTAATATTGATGGTGATGGATCAATCGATAAAGTCACAGAGAGAATTTTAAAGCGTATACCATAATGAAAGTAGTAGGAATTACTGGTGGTATTGCATCAGGAAAAAGCACACTATCCGCATATTTAAAAGATAGATATAAAGCGTATATTTTTAATGCAGATGAAGAGGCAAAAAAACTACTTAATGATGATATTGTTAAAGATAAGATAAAAGAAACGTTTCCTAATATTTCTAACTTATCTTTTAAGTCAATAGCTAATGAAGCTTTCCAAAATAAAGAATCTCAAAAAAAATTAAATAACATCATTCATCCTATGATCAATCAAATGATTTTAAAAAGGATAAAAGAGAAAGAAGATTCTTATAACCTATTTATTATTGACGCAGCTCTCATTATTGAGTCTGGGATGTTTGAGTACCATAAAAGTAACGAATCAAAACTAGTTTTGGTAGTAGCAGATGAAGAAATCAGAATTCAAAGAGCTCTTGCAAGAAATAACTTATCAAAAGAAACAATAATTGATAGGACAAAATTACAAATGGAAGATAGTCAAAAAATTAAACATGCAGATTTTGTAATTTATAATAATTCCTCTACTTCAGAACTTTTTAATGAAATAGATAAAATTATTAAGACTATAAATGAATAAGCTTTTTACCATATTATTCTGCATTCTATTCATTTTAAATTGTGCTTCTGACATAAACTCAGAAAATATTTTAACCGATAGTGGTAATGATGGAGATAGTGGAGGAGGATTTACAGGAGGAGGAAATCAAACGATTCCTGAATTAACAGTTGAATTAATTACTACATATAATGACCAAACAGCTTCTTTTTCAACAAACTATGGAAACTATCAAAGAAGTTTTATTGTTCATGTTCCACCAAACTTTGATTACGAAACTCAATCACTACCATTAGTATTTGTATTACATGGTTACACCGGGCAGGCTCCTTCAATGAGACGATATTCTGGTTTTGATCAAATTGCAGATCAAGAAAATTTCATAGTAGTCTATGTTCAAGGAACAACTGATGCTTTTGGAAATACCGGATGGAATGTAAATGTTGTTCCTACATTCAATTTCGTTGATGATGTAGGACTTTTTAAAGCATTAATAAAATATTTTAAGGCAAGCTATAATATTGATGGTTCAAAAATATTTTCAACAGGAATGTCTTTGGGAGGATTTATGAGTTATAGATTAGCTTGTGAACTAAACGAAATTAATAGCGTTGGGTCTGTTACGGGTTCCATGTCTGGATATTATCAATGTAATCCCCCAAAAAAAACTAGTACAATTCATTTTCATGGTACAGCAGATGGTGTAGTTCCATATGATGGGGTTGAGTGGAGTTTGTCAGCAAGAGATGCTCACGCTTTTTGGAAAACTCATAATGTATGTAATTCACAAACAGAAATGAATCTTCCAGATTTTAATGGAGATGGTAGAATAACTAAGAGACTTATATCATATGATTGTGAGGAAGAAAAATCTGTTGAATTGTACTCGCTGGAAGGTGAAGGGCATATATGGTGGAACAGAAGCTGGGGTCATGACATAAATACTTCCGAATTAATTTGGCAGTTTTTTAAGAATCAATAATGATTAATAAAAATCATATCACTTTTTTATCAAAAAAAGATAAAATTTTAAAAAAAATTATAGAACAAAATAAAAAACCGCAGATTTCAAAATCTAAAGATTATGTACTTGATTTATGTAAGTATATAATTTTTCAACAGATATCAACTAAAGCAGGTATAAGTATTTTTAATAGGTTTATTAATTACTATAATTCTAACAAAAATAATATCCCAGGCTGGAATCAAGATGAATGGAAAAAAATAGGAATCTCAAATAGAAAAAAAACTTATATAGAAAATGTATTTTATAATCAAAAACAAATACGCTCACTCAAAAAAACCAATGATCCTTCATTCATACGTGATGAGCTAATTAAAATTAAAGGAATTGGGAATTGGACTATTGACATGTTTTTAATTTTTTCGAAAAATAATCTTGATATTTTTCCTGATGGAGACTTGGCATTAATCAACGTTATTAAGAGTAAATATCATGTTGATTCCATAGAGCAAATTATTGAAATAGCTAATAAGTGGTCTCCTTATAGGACTATTGCTACTCTATATTTGTGGGAATCCTTGGGAGATGACTTCCCTAATTAAAATCTGATAATTTATATTTTAGAAAAAAATCAACAATTTCTTTGCTAGAATTTATTTCATGATTGTTTCTACCAAAAAATAATCTCAGGGTAAGCCAATCTGCTATTGGTGAACCAAGCCATAGATGCCCGCCTTTAACCACCTTAAAATGAATTACTTGTGTATTAGAATTATTTTTACTGTAAGTATGCTTTTCAACAGTTGTACCATCTTTTTTATGAAAATCTTCGATATTTTCAACAACTTTTATATCAAATTGATTGTATTTAGCCCAATAATTAACTGATTCAATTGTACTCAAAAAATCTCCATCTGAATGATTATATTTTTGTAATCTATCTCTAGTACCATGAATATGAATTAAAGGAATTTCTCTTTCTATGTTACACAATCTGTTTTCATTAATACTAAAATTGCCTCCAACAGATCCAAATGCAGCTATTTTATTAGATAGGCCACAAATAAGCTCGTAAGAGAAGGTGCCACCATTTGAAAATCCGCAAGCATATATACGATCAGAATCGATATTATATTTTAACGAAACTGAATCGATAAGTGCATTTACAAAACCAATATCATTTTCATCATTCAATATAGCTTTACCTACGTTCCATGATCTTTTAATACCTTCAGGATAAATTACTCCTATGCCATTTTGATGAGCGTAATTATCCATTTGTGAAAATCCTTGTTGATCCATTGCATGACTTAAAAAACCATGAAAATTAATAATTATAGGAAAAGGTTTTGATGTATCTTCTGGTAATGAAAAATAGTATTCCCTTATCTTTTCGTCAAAATTAATTATTTCTTTTTTAAGAGCTGTTTTTTCTTTAGCCCCACCCATTAGAAAAAACGCAATAAAAAATATGAGGATTTTATTCATAATTAAAACAGTTCATTGGTCAAACAATGAACCGAACCTCCACTTAAGTTAAATTGAGACACATTAGCAGAATCAAAAATTATGTTATTTGATAAAGCAAAATCTGATATTTGCTTTTGATTAAAGTTTTTACTTCCAATGAAAAGCCCTGGAAGGGTAAGGCCATTCATTGTTGTTCTAAAACTTAATGATGACTTGATATCTTGATGCTCAATCTCTATTAATTCCCATTGATTTGATTTACAAATATTTCTTAAATCATGTATTTCTTTATAACTAAATACTTCTCTAGCACATATTATTCCAATGCAATCGTATTCATTATTAAAAATTGGAGAAATTGAAGTATCTAGATGATATCCATTAGAATTTATAATATGAAGATTAGATATCTTAAGCTTTTCAGCCATCTGCTCTGCCCCTCTAAGGTTATTTCTGCCTTGACCTGCTAATAATATATTTTCTTTAGGAAGAAAAAAGAATTCTCCGCCCTCTGCTATGCATTTCTCGTCTAAAAATGAAACTTTATATTGTAAATCATTTAAAGTAGAGATAACGTATTCTCCTTCATTCATCCTTTCCGAAAGCTTCATATTGCACATGACAATATCTTTATCAGTGTTACACAAAAAGTGATCTCGCATAAAAACAAAGTCATATTTTCTGTTTGTTTCAAGTTCAGGTTTAAAAGCAACGCTTATTGTTTTAAGCGAATGTTCATGAAGCTTGTCAATTAAATTTTGATGCTCTTTTTTTAACAATTCTTGATTAGGCACTGCGCCATCAATCATCATATCGTTATCATGGTAAGCAATTATTCCATTATTCCACCAGCCATTTTTTGGAAGAGAGCTAATTGCAATTTTGATTTCTTTTAGCTTATTCATTTTAAAAACTTACAATTTTTAAATTAACTTTATAAGATTAAATTATTGTTGTGAACAAAGATATTTTAACAGTAAAGGATTTAAATAAATATTTACCTGCTTTGAAAACGGAAATTGATATTCATTTCCAAGACAAACTCAAAGAAGGTTTATTTAAGGTAGATGCATTAGTCGGACTTAAAAAAATTCCAAGCGAGTCTATTGATTTGATTGTAACTGAGCCTGCATTAGAGCCAAGCAGTGGTATGTCTTTTTCGTCATATATAAGATGGATTGAAGACTGGGTTTCAGAATGCAAGAGAGTTTTAACAACTAGTGGTTCAATATATATAATATGCCCTTGGGAGTCTTCATCACTTTACCATTCAGTCCTTGGAAAAAATTTTATCATTCAGTCACGAATTACAGCTGAAAGACAAATAGAAAATTCTGAATTATCACAATGGAAAAACAAAATATCAGATATTTGGTTTGCTACAAAAACAAATGATTATATTTTTAATCAAAATTACATTGTAAACGGTAAAAATATAAATAACCCTAAACCAGAAGAGATTAAAGATAACTTATGGTTTCATCTTGATTATGAAGAAATAGTTCACAGGATAGTTAAAGCAAGTAGTTTTAAGCTAAACTGGATTCTTGATCCATTTATGAATGTAGGCGCTGTTGGAGTCGTTGCTAAAAAAAGAGGTAGAAGATTTATTGGTTTCGAAAATAATCAGGACCAAATTCTCCTTGCGATGAAAACAATTAATGAAAGAGAAAAATAATGCTAAAACAGATTGAAAAAGACATGATGGATGCACTTAAGAATAAGAATAAAGCAAAAGCAGGAGCTCTAAGGCTTTTGATATCTAAGTGTAAAAATAAAGCTATTGAAGTTGGACATGAATTAACGGATCCAGAAGTAATTAAAGTACTTCAAAGTGCAGCTAAACAACACAAAGAATCCATCAGAATGTATAAAGAAGGTGATAGAGACGATTTGGTTGAAGCTGAAATGAATGAATTACAATTTGTAGAATTATATTTACCATCAATGATGAAAGAAGATGAAGTTAGAAGCTTAGTTGAAAATATTATTTCGGAAGTTGGAGCTTCACAAATGTCAGATTTTGGTAAAGTTATGCCGCAGGTGATGAAACAGGGTGCCGGAAAGATTGACGGAAATTTAGCACAATCTATCGTCAAAGAATTACTTTCATAAAAAATGATTATTGATTTCCTGTTTTTAATGATATTTCTTACCATGGGCGTATTTGGTATGAGAAAGGGCTTTATTGAATCTCTCACTGATTTTTTAAATCTTGCTGTAGGTTTATCAATTGCATTATTTTTTTATGTAGATTTATCTTTATTTATTTCAAAATATGTATCCATCAACACTACTATAATAATATTTTTTTCCATTGGGATAATATTTGCAATATCTCTTGTGACTTTGAGACTGTTAACAAGCTTATTGCTATTTCTATTTGATGGGAGTATTGCATCATATAAAACACTCAATAATGTTTTAGGTTTTATGTTAGGTATATTTAAGGGAGCAATAAGTTTAGTTCTATTTATTGGTCTTTTTGAAAAATATATCTCAGTAAGGCTTTACGAAATTTTATTTGAGCAGTCAAAAATTCTTGTTTTACTGGAACCTATCAAAGACTATATTTTTAATTAATGAGAAGAATAGCACAAGAAACAATAAATAGAGTTTTAGAAGAAGTTGATATCTTTGAGGTCATTTCGCAATACGTTGATTTAAAAAAAAGGGGGAAAAATTATTTTGGATTAAGTCCATTTAGATCCGAAACAAAGCCATCATTCAGTGTAGCACCTGACAAAAATATGTGGTATGATTTTGGTTCCGGTCAAGGTGGAAATTCAGTACAATTTCTTATCGAATATGAAAAGATTAGTTTTTCTGAAGCAATTCGATCACTTGCTGAAAAGTACAACATTGAGATAATTGAAATCGGTGATGAGCAGCAAAGCAACTTATACGACCAGCTCTATGAAATTCATAATCTCACAAATCTTTTTTTTATAAATAACTTATCGTCAAAGAAAGGAATGAAAGCAAAATCTTATATGAAAGATAGATTCTTTGATGATACAATAATCAAAAAATTTTCCATTGGTTTTGCCAGTGATTCATGGGATCAGCTCTATAATGAGTTAAAAAATAAATTTGATAACGTAGTTATTGAAAAATCTGGTCTATTTTCTAAAGGTAAAAAGGGATATATGGATAGGTTTAGAAATAGAATAATGTTTCCTTTTTTTAGTCCTTCTGGAAAAGTGATTGGTTTTAGCGGTAGGAGCTTATCAGAAAAAGAAGATGTTAAATATCTTAATTCACCTGAAACATTATTATTTCAAAAAAGTAAAGTTTTTTATGGCTCGTATCAAACAATGCCTGAAATTCGTAAACAAAATTATGTTCTTTTGGTTGAAGGGCAGACAGATTTTTTAAGACTGTATGAAAAGGGCTTTACAAATGTTTTAGCAACGTCTGGAACAGCATTTTCCTCAAAACATGCATTAGCATTAAATAAATATACAAACCGCGTTATATTAACTTATGATTCTGATAATGCGGGGATAAATGCTGCAATTAGAACCGGATATATTTTAATGCAAAATGGTTTCGAGGTAAGAATTCTTGATTTAGGCAATGAGCTCGATCCTGATGATTACTTTAAATTAAAAGAAAATAACAAAAGTTCATTTAAACAACTCATCAAGGAGGCGATTCATCCACTTAATTACATCATTACAAAAAAGAGTATTCTATCAAAAGGTGCCTCTGATCAATCAAAATTTTTAAATGAATCAATTGAGGAAATCAAATTGGTTCAAGATGTTATTATTAGGAATGATTTAATCAAAAGACTATCTAATGAGCTTGGTGTGGTTGAAGGAGAGATTTTAAATCGATTTGATCGAATTATAACACGAAAGACGACAAGAAATATAACAAACGATTCTGAAGAAACATCCATCAGAAATTTTGATTCAAAATCTGATATTGCTCAATTAGAAATTTTAAAATTATTAATACATAATTCCTCGTTGGCTGAAAAAATTACTTTATCTTTATTTGATAACAAGCTCTGCTATAATATTATTAAATCAATTAAAGAACATAAAGGGTCATATAATAATATTGCTCAACTTCTCGAATTCATTGGTGATAGTCCAGAAGAGCGTAATATGATTGCAGCTTTAGCAGTAGATGTTCCTGAAAAAGAAAATGAATCAATCATTTTAAGTGATTGTATCAAAACATTAGAAGATTTATCTATCAAAAAGGAAATTAGTCAAATAAGAAACCAAATTCGTATTGCCGAGGATAATAATCAAAATTTAGATTCTAGTTTAATTCGTAAACTAGAAGAGCTTCAAAAAAAAATCTCATAAAATAAAAGCCCTCTAAAAAGAGGGCTTTTATTATTTAATAATCAGATATTATTCAACTTAGTAGTTGATAGTTACCCCAAAATTAAATTGTTTTGGAGCACCCATACGAACTCTTAAGTTTGCAACGTCTCCAGAACCATCGTAAGCGTCTACAAAGTCACCGATGTATAATTCATCAGTTGCATTGAATATAGAGTAATTAAATGTTACGTCTCTATCCATAATCTCTGTACCATAGCTTAACTGTAAGTTATAGATGGTTTTTCTTTCAGTTTCATAAGCATCATCAGCAAAAGTGTTACCTTCACCAAGTAGGAATGCTAAGTCCTGAATAGCGCCATCATAACCCCATCTTGGGTACTGTCTAGCAAAAGATTCAGCTTCAACAGATGCTTTTAATCTGTTAAAGAAACCAGTTACCATTAATACAGTTTGTGACTGTGGAGCACCTGAAATCATAACATCTTTTACATATAAGTCGAAAGTTTCAGAACTTGTATCATCACCTTCAATTGCATTATATGTATATGTTAAGTCATCAGTAAATCTCCAGTCACTTTCATGACCTCTAAGATCTATTCTTAANACTGGAATTGGCTGATATGCAATAGAGTATTCTAACCCTTGGTGCAATTCACTTAATCCAGTAATGCTGAAGAATGATTCAACACCATTTAAGTCTTCAGAAGTACCACTTTGAGCTCTATCAGACCATAGTGCATAGTAGTAATTTAAACTACCAGCCCACTGGCCGTTTAGTGACTTAAATCTAGTACCTACATCAAACCATGTAGCTGTTTCATTCTCAAAGCCTTCGTTCTTGATCATGTTTACATCATCAATAAGTTTATCTAATGATGGTGTCATAGCAGAGTAACTTACGTTACCAAATAATTGCCATACATCGCTTAAAGCACGACTTCCACCAAGCTTCATTTGATATCCTAACTCAGCATCAGCTTCAATTTTTAAATTATCAAGCGTGAAATGATCTTGTGCTGTGTAGCTAGCAGTTGTAGCACCAAACATTGCAAAAGCGTTTGTTCCTGCACCATCATCATAATTTGCTTGAACATATCCACCTAACCAGTCAACAGTATTAGTGTTGTCATAGTATAGTTTGTCACCAAGTGTTCTATGTCTTTGTTCTTCTGTCCAGTTTGGATTAGATGAGTTATAGAAGAAGTCACCACCAAGTAAGTCATAAACTTGACGATAGTGTTCAACTTTAGCAGTTCTAATATCTAGACCTACAGTCATAGATACAGTGTCAGTCATCTCTTTTTCCATTTTAGACATAATTCCATAGGTAGACTGGTTATTTCTACTACCTCTTAGGACACCTCTGGACTNATAGCCGTAGCCATCTTTCCATTGNGCNTCNGACATGTTACGTGCAATNGTTGCGTCGTAATCTCTTGTAGCCGTTGCTACCCCAAAGGATAGAACCAGCAGAACCAGAACCACCACCTTCACCACCGGAGTAGTAGAAAGAAGTAGCCATTGTTGTTGATTCATCTAGGTTTGAATACCAGTTCAACTGAACAATTGGTTTGTGGAAATAATTATTTCTTTCATTAATCATAGTTGTTGAGCGTTGATCTCTCACTTTATAATTCCAACCATCAAATGGTACCCAACTAGCTACAGCTCTCTTACCAGTGTAAGGAGTTTCTAGATAGTCAGCTCTAGGATTATAATCTAGACCATACTCATCTCTTAAGTCTTCTTCAGCAACACCCATTTCAAGTGCTAATTCATGACTGTAGTTCGAAATACGATTATTCCAAAAGTTTTGTCCATGAAACTGAGGAGAACCTAATGCGATAAACTCTAAACGATTATCATTGTTTACGGAGTATGATGCATTAAAGTAGTAAGACCAAGCATCTGAATAAGTACCCACAGCAAAAAGCTTATCAGCAGTTCTTCTTGAAGCTGAAGCCATCATTGCTAGTTTACCATCCATTAATAAACCAGTGTTAACAGTAACAGCAGTTTTTGAGTACTGATGTTCACCGGCTTCTTGTTTTACAACAACGCCTGGTTCAGTTGATGCAGGTGCACTCATAAAGTTCACCACACCACCTAAACTTGGTGTTGCAAGATTAACGGATCCTGCTCCTCTTTGAACCTGAACAACAGATGCAACGTCAGCAAGTACACTCCAGTTAGAGAAGTATAAATTACCGTTTTCCATGTCATTCATAGGAACACCGTTAATTAAATATGATGTGTAACGATCGTCAAAACCACGAACATATACATTTTCATCATCCCAACCACCACCATTTTCAACGTAAACGTTTGGTAGGGTTGATAGAGCTTTTGGCAATCCACGTCCACCTAATCTGAAATCAATATCAGCTTTAGTGTATTCATTAAATGGGATTGCTGAGGTGTTGTCTACACGTTCAGCAAGTACTTCAACACCGCCTAACGCGACGGATGCTGATTCCAGTGTAAAGTTTGCAGATGCGTTAGAACCTGAAACTCTTACTGTTGCACTTGAAGATTTGTAACCGACAACACTGGCAGTTACTGTGTAGCTACCATCAGGAACATTAATAGAATATCCACCACTTAAAGTAGCAGCGGCACCTAATGTAGTTCCTTCAACTACAACATTTGCCCCTGGCAAAGCATTACCATCTGCATCTGAAACAGATCCAGAGATAGTACCTTGACCAAAGAGAGCGCCTGAAATCATAATGATTCCAACTAGCGCACCAAGAATCGAACGATTCATAGTTAACTCCTTTTTCTCGGTTATCTTCATATATTAATATACTAACTTAGGATACACGCGAGTATCCTTTGGCAAAGTTCAACTATTTATATCAAAAAAACAAACGATTATTTAACATTATAAATTTCTAATTATTCTCTAATAAACATTCTTTTAAAAAACCATTTTTAATTAATTTTTATCATTCAGAAAATAAATTCATTAATTTACTGTCCAGTTATGGAATTTTTAGACTTAAAGACTCAACAAAAACGCATACGAAAACCTCTTGAAAAAAGAATTAATAAAATTCTTGATCATGGTGCATACATTATGGGACCAGAGATATTTGAACTTGAGGAAAAATTAGCAGATTATTGTGGAGTGAAACATGCTATTTCATGTTCATCAGGAACTGATGCACTGCTAATACCTTTAATGGCTTGGGGTGTAGGTCCAGGAGATGCGGTTTTTACAACTCCCTTTACATACGTTGCAACTGCAGAAGTAATTTCAATTCTTGGGGCAACTCCTATATTTGTAGATGTTTATGAATCCACTTACAACATTGATTGTGAAAAATTAGAAATTGAAATAAATAAAGTGATTAATGAAGGGAAGTTAAAGCCCAAAGCAATTATTCCTGTTGATTTATTTGGACTTCCTGCCAGGTATAGACTAATAGATAAAATTGCGAAGAAATATAATTTGAAAGTTATTGAAGATGCAGCACAAAGTTTTGGAGGTTCTATTAGAAATAAGAAAGTTGGTACTTTTGGAGACGTTGCTGCAACATCATTTTATCCAGCTAAACCTCTTGGATGTTATGGTGATGGTGGTGCAATTTTTACAAATGACGATGATTTAGCTGAAGAGTGTAAAGCAATTCGTATTCATGGCACCAAAGAAGATAAATACAATAGCGAAATGATTGGACTAAACGGTAGGCTGGATAGTATTCAAGCAGCAGTTTTATTAGAAAAATTATCTATTTTTGACGACGAGTTAGAAATGAGAAATAAAGTTAATTCTTATTATAGGAAACATTTAAATAATGCACAATATCACCCAAAAGAATATCAATCTGCTCATGCTCTTTTTTCTATAACACTTAATAAAAATAGTCAAAGAGATTCATTGGTTGATAGGCTAAATCAGTCTAAAATTCCCTGTGTAATTTACTATAAGTTACCAATACATATGATGGCTGCATTCTCTTTTTTAGGATATAAAGCAGGAGATTTACCAGTATCAGAAAAACTATCAAAAACAATTGTTAGTTTACCAATGCATCCTTATCTTGCTCCAAAAGATATTGATAGTATAATCAGAGTTTTAAAGTTAAAAAAATGAAATATATTGTTACAGGTGGAGCAGGGTTCATTGGAAGCAACTTAGTTGACCTTTTAATTGAAGAAGGTCACGAAGTTCATGTAATTGATAATTTTTCATCTGGCAAAAAAGAAAATTGTAATGAAAAAGCACAATACTTCGAATTAGATATATCTGACAGTAATAATTATGAAGATTTAAAGAACATTCTTTTAGGTTCCGTTGGTGTTTTTCATTTAGCAGCTTTACCAAGAGTTCAAGAATCAATTGATAATCCACTACATTTTGAAAAAAATAATACTTTAAGTACTATAAATATTTTAAAAGCATGCGCTGATTCTAACGTCAAGCGTTTAGTTTACAGTGCTTCATCCTCTGCTTATGGTAATACAATTCAATTGCCTTCAAAAGAAGAAGATCCTGTCGATCCTATATCTCCTTATGCAATGCAAAAATATTATGGAGAAATTGCTTGTAGAATGTTTGCGAATGTCTATGGAGTAGAGACAGTTTCATTAAGATATTTTAATGTTTATGGTGAGAGGCAAAGTCTTGAAGGTGCATATGCTTTAGTAATGTGTGTTTTTGCAAGACAAAGATTGAATAATGAACCCTTAACAATTAGGGGTGACGGTGAGCAAAGGAGAGATTTCACACACGTAAAAGATATAGCAAAAGCAAATATATTAGCTATGCATTCAGAAATGGTTGGTAATGGAGAAGTCATTAATATAGGAAATAGTGACAACAGATCTGTAAATCAAATCGCAAACATGATTGGAGGTCCTACTGTAAATGTAGATCCAGTAGTGGAACCAAGAGAAACTTTAGCAGATAATTCGAAAGCTAGAAATTTACTTGGATGGAAGCCAACAATTATTATTGAGGAATGGGTACCTAAATACAAAGAAGAATTAGGTATTTAATGTCAAAAAAAATATTAATTACTGGAGGCGCTGGATTTATTGCTCACCATGTTATTGATAAAATATTATCAGAAACAGATTGGGAAATTGTCACATTAGATAGATTAGACTTTAGTGGAAATTTAAACAGGTTAAATGAAGTTGTATCATCATACGATAATCAGGTAAAAAAAAGAGTAAAGGTGGTCTATCACGACCTCAAAGCAGAGCTAAATCCTGAAATATGTGCCTCCATAGGAAGGATTGATTTAATTGCTCACTTAGCTGCAGGATCTCATGTAGATAGATCAATCAAATTTCCTATTGAGTTTGTTAAAGATAATGTTTTAGGTACAGCCCATATTTTGGATTATGCTAGGAAGTGCGATAATCTTGAAAGATTTGCATATTTTAGTACAGATGAAATTTTTGGACCCGCTCCAGCAGGTGTTAACTATAAAGAAAATGATAGGTACAATTCTACAAACCCATATTCTGCAAGTAAAGCTGGTGGAGAGGAGCTTGTAGTAGCATTCGAAAATACATATGGATTACCATCTTTTATCACCCATACCATGAATGTTTTTGGAGAAAGACAAAATCCTGAAAAATATATTCCAATGGTCATTAAAAAAGTAAGAGATAGTGAGGTTGTAACAGTGCATGCAAACAGCTCAAAGACACAAGCTGGGTCAAGACATTACATTCATGCAGAAGATGTTGCCAATGCTCTTTTGTTCCTATTTGATTATGACTTTTCACTTTTAAAGGCTGATAAAACTGGCGCAAAATGTCAAAAATTTAATATAGTGGGTAAGGATGAAATAGATAATTTAGAATTGGCTAAATTTATAGCTTCCTGTCAAAATAAAGATTTAAACTATGAAATGGTTGATTTTCATTCTCAAAGGCCAGGACACGACTTAAGATATGCTTTGGATGGAAATAAAATGAAAGATATGGGATGGAAGCCAGAGTCAGCATATGATAAATTGAAGTCAACTATCGATTGGACTTTAAAAAACGATAGGTGGTTAAAAGTTTAAATGAAAAAAAATAGACCTTTTTTTGTTAACAAATACATTTTACCACCGATTCTTTATGTTAGATCACAAATATTATATCCACTTTTTAATTACAACGATAGAACAAGAACAAATTTTAGGGTAAAAATCGTACACTTGATTGCTTACATAAAATCTAAAGTATTTTCTTTCAATAATAAAAAAGTTGATGTTTTCATTGTTGGTGGACAAAAATGTGGTACCACTGCTTTACACAACTATTTAATTAAACATCCAAAAATTATTTCTGGCAAGATAAAAGAGCTTCATTTTTTTGATTACGACCCCTATTTCGATAAAGAAAATATTATTAAAAGTCCGATGCATTTAAGAGCTTTATTTCAACGTAAAATTCCTGAAGACAGTATTCTTATTGATTCAACACCAAGCTATTCATGGTGGGAAAACTCCATAAACAGAATTTACAATTATAATAAAAATGCCAAATTAATTTTTATTATGCGAAATCCAGTTCAAAGAGCACTTTCTCATTGGAACATGCAATATGATTTAAAAATATCACTTAAATCTTTCCGTGATTCTTATAATCAGGAACTTAGAGGTGATACATCCAGAGAATTGAGTTATATCTCTAGAGGTTTCTACTCAAAACAAATAAAAAAAATGTTCAATAATTTTGGTAGAAAAAATGTACACATTCTTGAAAGCAAAGACTTAAAAGAAAATACAAATAATGAATTATTAAAGATATCTAACTTTTTAAATATTGATAAAAAAGATTTCTCAGTTGAAAAGATTGTCAATAACTCAAGAGCTTATCATTCAAAACTTGAAGAAATTGATAAAGTTAAATTAGTAAAAATTTTTACTCCTGAAATAAGAGAATTAGAAAAATTGTTGAAAAAAGATTTTTCCCATTGGATTAATTTTTAAACTAATGTTTTGCAAGAATATTAAAAAAAGGTAATTTAGATTATGAATATATTTTATATGTTTTTATTCGTTTTATTGACGAGCTCTATACATAGTCAATCAATACTGGATAACGAAACGCTTTCAAATTCTGAGCTCAATGACATAAGAAGCCAATATCAAATTGATGTTGATAATTCATCTTTTGAAAATGAAGATTTAAATGATGTAATATCACAGCCCGTAAATATTGATCAAATACAATCAGATGTTGAAGATGATAATGAATATTTTGGGTATGATTATTTTCGGTCAAATGTTAATTTTTTTGATAATTTTCCTACTCCTTCAGATTTTAAACTTGGACCTGGGGATGAAATTATTATTTCACTTTGGGGAGAAACTAATTCGAGAGAGAGATATTTATTAAACAAGGAAGGGTTAATTTATTTTGAAAATGTAGGTTTTATTAATCTTTCTAATAAGACAATCAATGATGCTGAAAAATTATTAGTGAATGAGCTTTCAAAAATTTATTCAACTTTAAATGATGCTGAAAACCCAACTCAATTAATGATTGAACTAGGTAAACTTAAATCATTAAATATATACTTTTCTGGGGAAGTTGCAAAACCAGGCATTCAGTTAGTTCATCCTTTCTCAGATATTTTTGTTGCGTTAATTCAAGCTGGTGGAGTTAACATAGAAGGATCGTTAAGAAAGGTGGAATTAATAAGAAATAATGAAGTACTTGCTACAGTAGATTTCTATAATTTTTTTAGAAATGGGAAAAACGACTTTTCAGACTTGAGATTGGTTGATGGTGATACAATTCATGTACCATTTATTGTCAATAGAGTAAAAATTGAAGGTGAGGTACTCAGACCTGGATATTACGAAATGCTAAATAATGAAGGATTAAATGATTTAATAAATTACTCTGCCGGTTTATCTCCCAAAGCTTCTTCATATGTTACAATTGATACAGTTAAACCAATTGATGAAAGAAGCTCACAAGATGATATAATATCAAGTTTGAATATCGATATAACAAAAGATAAAATATTATTAAATAATGGTGATTTAGTTATTATTAGAAAAGTTGGAGAATCTCAATCTAAAATTGAAGTTTTTGGAAGAGTGAAAACACCGGGTAAATATTCTGCAACTAATATGTCATTAAAAAATATTTTAGATATCGCTGGTGGATTTGATGATCCTGTTTTTAGGAAAACAATAGATGACAATATTGTTATTTTAAGAAAAGATGAAAATCAATTTTATAGTAAAGAATTCATCATTAATTATAGAGATGCTGATTCTTTTTCTTTAAATATTGATGACAAGATATTCGTCTATGAAAACATAAATTATAGAAATAGTTTCACTTATCGAATTGAAGGCGAAATAAATAAACCTGGTACATATCCTCTAAAAAAAGGTATCACCCTACAAGAAGCAATAGACTTAGCGGGAGGTTTGACCGATTTAGCAACAGCTGATAATATCGTAATTTCACAGGAATTTACTAACATTGATTTAGATGGTAATGAAACATCAGTTACTGAAAACGTGGCAAATGCACCGTTGAGTTTTGAATTAAGTCAAAATTCTGTTATTAATATAATTCCATTTGAAAACGTAGTCAGTGTTGAAGGTAATGTTTATAATCCTGGATTAGTTGCGTTTGAAAAGGGTATGACCATGTCTAAAGCCATAATTCAAGCTGGAGGCTATAAGCCATATAGTATGAAAAAAAGAGCATACATCAAAAGAGCTAATGGAAAGATAGATAAGGCTAATATTTTTAGAGGCAGAACAAAGAGATTATTGCCTGGTGACACCGTATTTGTACCTTTAGATCCAAATCCATCTGACTTTGACTTAACAACTTTTGTTGCTGATTTATCCACTACTTTGGCTAACATTGCTGCTATTCTTTTAATTGTTGATAATCAAAACGACTAAACAAAATATGCGATTAATACTTCTTCGCCACGGCGAAAGTCAATGGAATTTAGAGAATAGATTTACAGGATGGGAAGATGTTCCTCTTACTGAAACAGGAATTAAAGAGGCTGTATTTTCTGCCGAAAAGTTAGTTGAAAATAATATTAAAATTTCTACTATTCAAACATCGCTTCTTAAAAGAGCAATTTATACATCTAAAATTGTTGCAGATTTTATAAAATTTCCAATAAATAAGATTAAATATGATTGGCGATTAAACGAGAGGCATTATGGGGCGCTCCAAGGTTTAAATAAATCGGAAACAGCTGCTAAGTATGGAGAAGATCAGGTCCTTATTTGGAGAAGAAGTTATGATATCCCACCTCCAAAACTAGATATCGACGATCAGAGACACCCAAAATTTAACCCTATATTCCAAAAAATTGATGGCGATCTTCCTGTAGGTGAGAGTCTTCAAGATGTAATAAATAGATTAAATCCTTTTTGGGAAGTATATTTAAATGAAATTAAAAGAATTTCAGGTGACCACCTTGTTGTTGCACATAGTAATTCACTTAGGGCAATCATAAAAGTATTAGAACAGATATCAGAAAAAAATATTCTTTCTATAAATATTCCAACCGGCGTTCCTCTTGTCTATAGTTTTAATAAACATTTTGAAATTGATGACAAAAAATATTTAATTGACGAAAAAGAATTAAAAAAGAAACAGGACATTGTTGCTAATCAAGGAAAAGCAGGATGAAACTTAATTTTCCCAAACTCAAAATTTTATTGATTGGAGATTTCATGATTGATCATTATTTATTTGGGTCATCAACCAGAGTATCTCCTGAAGCTCCTATACCAGTAGTTAATTTTGAAGAAGAAAAATTTATTCCGGGGGGTGCTGGAAATGTTGCAATGAATCTAAAATCTTTCGGAACTAATGTTAGCTGTGTTGGATATATTGGTGATGATTATTGGGGAGAAATTTTATTAAACATTCTTAAAGAGAATGAGATAGACACGAGATTTATTGACATAAAAAGTAACTACACGACAATTTGCAAACAAAGAATATATTCAGAATCAATTCAACAATCGCGATTAGATTACGAATTTCTAGTTTCAGATTGGGTACCATCAAAAGAAATTGATTATGAAAATTTTGACATAATTATACTTTCTGATTATAATAAGGGGATTTTTAGCAAAGATTGGTTTAATGTAGAAAATATTCCGGTTATTTTAGACCCAAAAATATGTAATCCTCATATTTTTAATCACTCCAAAATAATAACACCTAATCTTAAAGAGTTAAGTGAAATAACAAATTCAAAAATTTCAGGTATTAATTCATTAGAAAAGGCAGCAAATCAATTAATTGATCAGTATCAAATTGAACACGTGGTTATTACTAAAGGAGATGCAGGAATTTCTCTAGTTTCTAAAAATAAAAATTCTAAACATTTTGATGCCTATAAAGTAGAAAATCCCGATGTTACAGGCGCAGGAGATACGGTTATCTCTGCACTAACATGTATCTATGCAGAAACAGGAAATATTGAAAATTCAGTTAAAATTGCAAATGCTGCAGCTGCAGTCGCAGTCAAAAATAAGGGTACACACAAAATAAATATTCATGATATAGAAAAATTGCTTAACACAATTTAATATTTCTATAACTTACCTTCTTGTCTCATTTTAGCTCTAATGGAAGTGGCTGATATTTCGCCTATTTCATTTGGAGGTATATGTTCAATAATTTCATAGCCTACACCTCTTCCATAGTTCACCGATTCAATGTCAGGAATAATTGATGTGATAACTCTTCCGTCTGCAATTAAGTCTTTCAGCTCACCTTCATGAACCATTTTTTCTATTTCTTGAGCAGTCCATGGATTATTTTCATCAGGCTCAACATCTCTGATAGCAAGCCATACATTTTTACCTTCTTTTAATCTTTCATTAATAAGCCATAAGTGTCCTTTATGTAAGGGTTGCCACCTACCAACAAACATTGAATATTTCATTAAAACCCTCTTTCTTTTATATATTTATTTTTAATTAAAAAATGAATTACTTCATCTGATAAATCTTCCAATATAGCATCATTATTTAGTAAATGAATTTCAGGATTTTTTGGTTTCTCATAAGGTGATGAAATTCCTGTAAAATTACCAATCTCCCCACTTCTTGCTTTTTTATACATACCTTTCGGATCCCTTTTTTCACAAACCTCTAAAGAAGAGTCTATAAAAACTTCTAAAAAATTTCTTTCAGGAAATAAATCTCTAACAAGTTTTCTATCTGATAAAAATGGTGAAATGAATGCTGTAAGTACAATTAGACCAGAATCATTAAATAATTTTGCTACCTCACCTATTCTCCTAATATTTTCTACCCTACTTTTTTCATCAAATCCTAAATCTTTATTAAGACCATGACGAACATTGTCACCATCAAGTAAATAAGTTTTGTACTTCATTTTAAATAGTTTTTGTTCAACTATATTTGCGATGGTAGATTTTCCGCTAGCGCTTAAACCAGTAAACCATAAAACAAATGGTTTTTGATTTAATATTTCTTTTCTGTCTTCTAGTTTTATTGTTGTATTATGCCATACAATATTTTTCACAATTATATCTCCAAGTTATTGCAGAAATATAGTGTCAAAAAATGGTAATTTTAATTACAAAATATATATTTAATTTTTTATCTCGGTTGGAAGCACATAAAACTTCCAATCTGCTACTTCAATTTGAGAATGTTTTGATATTTCAAAAGATTGAAATTTGGTGGAAGGGGTAACTCTCTTTTCTTTACCATTCACAAGTAAGTCAATAGGCATTATAAAATCATTATTTACATTATTCCATCGATAAAAATATTTAGAGCTAGTTTGATAATATTCAAGCTGTGGTTGATTAGGGCTATAAAAATACTGTCTTGCAAAGTACCAAAAATCGGTACCAGTTTTTTCTTTTACTTTATTAAAAAAATCCTCGGTATTTGCAAAGCCTTTAGCATTTTCAACCATAAATTCTTTCAAAATTTTAAACCAAATATCATCATTATTAATTACACTACGTAATGTATGCATTACCCATGCACCTTTCATATATGTATCTCCATGAAGAGCCCAATGATTTTCATTTTCTTTACCGACTATAGGTATTTCATTTACAATTCTATTTTTTAATGTATTTAGGTAATGAACACCAACTTGATAGCTTTTAAATTTATCTTCAAAATATAAAGCCTCTGAATAAACCTGCAATCCTTCATGAATCCAAATATGCGTTGGGTCTGATGCTGTAACACTGTTCCCAAACCATTCATGTCCAGTTTCATGAATTATTAATGGATCAATTACTCCATACATTGGCCAACTTTTGCTTCTTACACCATTATACATACTAAATCCATTACCATATGTTACAGCAGATTGGTGCTCCATTCCTAAATATGGAACTTCAATAAGTTTATATCCATCTTCATACCATTGATAATCACCAAAATACTTTTCGTAAAATCTTATAACCTCCTTAGATTGTGGAAAGAAATTTGAAGCCAATTCACTATTATAATCTAAAACATAATGGTTCATAAAATGGGTTTCATTATCTTTCAAAAAAGTATCTTGGACCGTTACATAGTTTCCAATTTGAACTGATATGTTATAATTATTGATTGGGTTGCTAACAAACCATTCATATGTAGTTTTTTCACCCAAATTTTTGACGCTTCTTAACTTTCCATTGCCAACCGCTACTAAATTTGAGGGAACTGTATAAGCCATTCTTACACTGTCTCCCTCTGCGGTAATATGATCCTTATTGGGCCACCAAATTCTTGCACCTTCACCTTCGCAAGAAACTGCAATCCAATCACGACCATCTTTATCTTTAGACCATGTAAATCCGCCAGCCCAAGGAGGGTTATCAGCACTTTGAGGTACCCCTTCATAAAATACAGTAAACTCAAAAATGCTACCTTTTTTTATTAATGATTTAAAATTAATTAATGTAGCATCGTACTTCCTTGTAAAAGATAAGTTCTGATTTTCATAGGTTACTTTTTTGATATTTAAATTCTCAGCTAAATCGATTTGTAATTTATCTAAATCTCTATTGCTTTGAGCTTTAACTGTTACATAGCCATTTAATGACTTCTGTTCAATATCAAAATCTATGTTAATGTCGTAGAAAGAAACTCTATATGATGAACGATTTTCATTTAGCTGCCCTATCAGAAGGTTATTTGGAGTTAATTCTGGTAGATTATATTGATTACCATGAGGTCTATTCTCTTGGCATGATAACAACGTACAAATTAAAATACTAAAAATTATTTTTTTCATAATAGGTCCTTGTTTTAAATACATTATTAGCAAAAATGATATAATATAAAATAATACAAAAAAGAAACCACAGGACAATTGCAAAAGCTTCTTTAATTAAAAAAAGTATATATATAATAGCTAAATAAATAAGCCATTTTACCCATTGGGGTTGGGACCATAATTTTAATAGTGAGTTCATTTATTTAAATTCTTTTAAGTAACTATAATATTTCATTGATTCATTATAAATAGAATCATATTTATTCTCAATGTTAATATCTTTTTTTTCATATTTATTGAACCCGGTAGTTTTTATAACGTTATCGTACCAACTTTCCCACCAAATACCATCATTAATATGATTACCTTTTTCCCATTTAAGCATAGATTTATAAAACTTAATATTAATTTTACTACACCAATCTGAAAGTAATTTTTCGGGATTCATTAATAGTTCTTTTGAATCAATAATTATAAAAGTTTTATTGATTTTTTTTAGAAACTTTATAATTTCGTATTGTTGAGGATAACCTAATTCTTCTACAGATTTCAATTTATTTTTTTTTGTGAAAGAACTTATTACTTCTTTTGGATGTCTTAACAATATACAATTATGGCAATTACTTATCCATTCTATTTCATTTAAATCTAGTATATGATGAGCCATATGTTTTTGATACCAAATTTTTTTATTATTAGGTATTTTGCCAAGTAGATAATCAACAACTTCCTCATAGTTAGATGAATACATATTTATTATTTCTTTATACAATGGATGTTTTATTTTCTTTTCTTTGAGATAATATGAATAAAAAGGTTCATCGGTTACAAAAGTATCTTTCCTTGAAGACCATGACCGCATTAATGCTGTTGATATATTTCTAGGACCTGACCAGCAAGCTATAATCATACTTTATTTATATTTTCTTGAATATGATAGATGTAAAGATCTCTAATATGATTCGTCAGTGAATTAGAACTTATTGATGACAGGTTTCTATTTTCAAGTTTCGATACTGGAATTATTCCAGCAAATGTTCCGGTTACAAAAGCTTCGTCGCAATCTTTAACTTCATCAAAGGTAAAATCTTTTTGATAACAATCAATATTATTTCTTTCACATATGTGGATAGCTTTACTTCTAGTTATTCCATTTAGGCAATATTTACCTTTAGAAGTCAAAACTGATTTATTTTTAATAAAAAAAAGGTTTGTTGAATTGCATGTACTAATATTACCGTGCGGATCATTCATTATTCCTTCATCATAACCAAGTTTGTTCGCTTCTATACTAGCTAAAATACAATTTAGTTTACTTAGAGTGTTAAAATGTGTACTAAGGATATTATTGGGTGGTCTTATTGTTGAAACTCTTCCAATACTAATGCCATTTGCATAGGTACTAGGATCAGTTTTTTTAAACTCTGGTATAATAACTAAAGTTACGGGACCAATATTTGCATTAGGGTTTTGATATGGAGTAATCTTTTCTCCTCTTGAAATTATTAATCTAATATGAACTTCATCCTTCATATTATTTTTAACTAAAACTTTAAAAATCTGATCAATAATTTCTGATTTAGAAAACGGAATATCTAGAGAAATTCCTTTTGCACTTTTAAACAGCCTTTCTAAATGTTCTTCGATGAATAATAGTTTATTATTATGAAGTCTAATTCCTTCCCATACTCCATCTCCCAAAAGAAAACCACTATCAAAAACTGATATTTTTGCATCATTTCTTTGATATAGTTTACCATCTATATTGATAAATATATTGGCATTTTTGTCGTTTTTTACGTAGGAATGACTACTCATTTGTGGGCCCACAGGGACTTGAACCCCGAACCTGCGGATTATGAGTCCGTTGCTCTAACCAATTGAGCTATGGGCCCTAAATTTCAATTAAAATTCCAATTTATGAGAAAATTAAACAAGGATTTATTATCCAAATAATGAAAATTAATTTGATAGTTAACATCTTCTTTAAAGTTTAAAGTATATCCCATCTTTAGGTGATTTTTTTTATTAACTATTTTTTTTGAATTGAAATCTTGAGGTAAAACTTTTTTCCCATATGTTAAAAATTCATTTATTCGTTTCACTTCAACTGAAAAATTTTCATTTTTGATGATTTTATTAAAACCAAATAAAAACATTTCAATTCGATTATTGTCCGGACTTAAAATGTGGTTTCCAATTAATTGACCTTCAACTGTCCATCCTTGAACATATTGATCATGCCAATAATAACTATCTACACCAATACCGTTTTTACCGTGGAAATTACCTGATTGGTGAGTTGTATTTAAATATTCAATTATAATGTCGTATTTTTTTTCTTTGTAATTAAGTCCCCATAAACCATCAAAATTATTTTTAAATTTCACTCCACTTCCATCTTCAAAGTAATGTAAGTAATAATAAAGAAGTTTTTTATTTTTTAAATAAAAGTCAAAACTTCCGTTATGGTTCGCAATTTTATGTCTTTCATCAGTTGAGTCATTTATCCCACTACGAATGAAAAAAACTCTTTGAAAAGCTTCAAAATTTGTTGGCCAATCGATAATTTCAGAATATTTTTTTGTTGATCCTCCCCATATTGCTCCATGATTAAATACGAATGCTACAAAATTATTATTTTTAAGATTTTTTCTTAAACTAATTGACTTTACATGCAAATAAGGTTCTTCTGGGTAGCTAGTAGGAATTTTTTTTATGTAAGTACCATTCCACTCATATAAGTTTAAAGATGATAGAATACCGTTAAACATTGAAAAAGTTAGATTTAATTTATCAAAATTAAATTTTTTAAAAATATTTGAACCATAAACAGGAGCAGCATTTTTACTAACAAGCATATGTCCTGATGATTTCGCTGGTAACCAATTATTTTCTTTAATATTTACAAGACCAAAGTCATAACCATAATCTTCATAATTAAATTGAAATGAAAGTTTATGAAGGTTTACATTTTTAAAGTCATTAACAACAGACGTATTAAGTGTAAATTTATTTCTTTGGAATTTTAAGTTAAAAATATTACTTAAATAGGATTCAGTATTGATTGTATCATATATATTATTATTTGTGAAAAAAGAGTCGTGAGCGTCAGATGTATAAATATTGGTTGTTCCATAAATACGTAGACCTTGAGCACTTAAAATGTTAAAAAAAAATAAGATTAATATATGTATTCTCACTAAATTCATTCTTTATTGTATGTTCAATCTTAAAAAAATAATTGGTTTTAGAACGCCTATGTTGGCTTTAATAGTCAACAATACTGAATTGAATTTAGAATATTTTACAGAATTTTTCACAATTAATAAAACAAAGATTAAAAGTCAAATTAAGACAGCTCTTATTTTTTCTTTCTTATCTCTATTTTTAACAAGTGCGAAGTATTCATCAAATTTTGTAGTAGTGAATTCACCAGATAATGAGTCTTCATCAATTGGAACAACATCTATTCTAAGTCAAATTGCAGGTGTTTCCTCAGGAAGTACAATCAATTTATCCTCTGTAATAAACTCAAATACATTTTTAGACGATATTATTTCAATTAATTTTTTTGTTGAAGGTCAAAACTTAGATTTAGTTGAATATTATGATTTAGAAAATTCACTAAACCCGAAGCATTTTATTTATAAAAAAATTGTTTCTGAAAAAGCTTTTGATGAATATTCGCGTACTTATACTAAAAATAAAATACTTAATTCATCAAATTTTTCAGAGGACGAGTTTGGAATCTTTAGATTTCAAATATCAACAAAAAGCAACGTTATTTCATATGAAGTTGCAAATGCTATAATGAAAGGATTGAATGAATTTACAATTAAAACAATGCAAAATAATGCTTTAGAAAAACGACAATATTTGGAAAAACGTCTTTCGGAGGTAGAGTTAGTAATTTTATCATCTGAAGATAGACTAAATGATTTCCTAAATGATAACAAAAATTTTATTGATTCTCCAAAGCTACAAATTGAATATAATAAGCTAAAAACTGATGTTGAACTAAACTACCAAATTTTAAAACAGCTTGTTCTTGAAATAGAAATTTTAAAAAGCGGCGAATTAAAAGATAATGCACAATTAATTGTTATTGAAGAGCCTGAAATAACAGAGTTTAGATCAAATACAATAGTATCTTTATTTTTAAAACACTTTGTACTTATCTTCATTATTTTATTTGCTACCTCATTTTTCTTATTTAAAAGAAAATGATTTTGAATTTTAAGAGTTTTCCAAATTCCTTTTTTCGGGCATCATCCTTTTCAACAATATTTAAGTTTTTTTTAGGACTTAACTTATTAATCTTTAACAAACTTGCATTCGATGTAATTCATAGTCAGTATTTAAGTCAAGCCATCTTTTTAATACATACTATGCCAATACTAATCTCATTTTACACGCTTGGTATGAAGTTGTCTATTCAAAGAAATCAACTTGAGGAAGGAAAATTAAGAGTCAATAATATTAGCTTTTTCATTGCATCTATTATTAATACCTCTGTTTTATGTTTTCCTGTTTTTTATTTTATTTTTCAAGAATTCAATATATCTAATTTTATAAATTTCTTTTTGTTTAGCTTATCCATGGTTTCGTACCAACTTATAATTTCTATACTAATTGGATCTAAAAAATTTTTTCTTGGTAATTTATTTGGTGGAATACAATTAAATGGTTTTCTTTTTGGCTTTTCTTTGAATTTAATTCTTTTCTTTATATCACTTTCAAATCTCAAATTAGATTTGAATAATTTTTTAAAGATATTAAATGCATTATCCGGGATCCTGTTACTATTTTCTCTATTAACTCTCTATTTCTCTAAGATTAAAAATAAAGGCTGCATTGATGTAAAAAACGTATTTAAAAAGGGTTTTCTAATCTTTTTCAAAAACTTATCAGATGTCGCATCTTTTAATTTGGATGTTATCTTTGTAAGAACTTTTATAGGTGAAAATATACTTTACTTGTATACTACTACCTCATCTTTTGCAAGATTATTACTTATGCCCAGACAAATTTTTGCTCCTATACTTATCCCATTTATAAAAGAAGCACACAACAAAAAAGAAATTTCAGACTTCAATTTTTTGAGAACTATTGCTGGTTATGGCACGCTTCTGAGCCTTACAATGTTTATTTTTTTCATTTATTTATTTAAAAGCGCGTATTCATTCTACAATTTTGATATTCAACTATATAATTTAGGATTTGAAATTTTTATAATTTTATCCATTTCGAGCATTTTAAAAGTTTTCCTGGGCTATGCAGGAATATGTTTAATAGCAATTAACGAAGAGAATACAGTATTTAAGATAGTTTCATCATCATTAATTATATTCCTAGCTTTATTGCTCACCCTACCGCAATATTTTGGTATTTTAGGAATTTGCTTGGCTGTGCTTATATTTGATATGTTGACGTATACTCTCTTTGCATATAACTTGAAAAGAAAGCATAAGATTAATTCGCTGGCTAAATTATTTTGAAAAATGAAGACTAAGTTTCACAACTTTTTTTATTGTATATTTTTCTTTTGGCTTGCCGGAGTAGAGCAATTCATCATTACACCATTTTATTTACTTATTACTTTTTTCAAAAATAAAAAGTTTAAAATAAGCACTATCACAATTCCTATTTGTGTCATAATAATTTTTATGACTTTTTCAATTGTAAATATTTCAGATACAACAAAGCTTTTTCAATTATTAAGAAATATTTATTCATATGTGGGTGCTTTACTTGTTTTGAGTTATCATTACTTTCATTCATCAAAAATTTATAACTCACACTATGATTTTTTAAAATTAATTTATTTTTCATCCTTTATAATTTGTTTTTTCGGATTTTTACCTATTTTAGGAATTAATATTTCTTATGAATCACCACTTTACAAATTTGCATCAAATGACTTCCTTAAAAATTTTTTTTACAAAACTTTTGCAGATCCAAACAGTGGTTTATTTTTCATGGAAGGTTTTGTTAGACCAAAAGGGTTGATGTTATTTCCAAATGAACTTTCTCAAATTGTCGTTATTAATTTAGTTATTGGGTTATATCTAAAAGATATTAAAAAATTGTCTCCATACATTTTTATGGTTTTTTTCTTAGTATGTTTAGTTGTGTTGGTAAGTACGCTTAGTAGGGGAAGTTGGATTGCATTATTGTGCTCTTTAATTGTAGCTCAAACTATCCAGTCGATAATGAAAAAAACTATATCTTTTAACCTTATATTCTCAATTTTGGGATTAATAATTGTAGCATATTTTTTTAATTTTTTTGATTTAATTATTTCAAGATTTGAAGGCGGTCATTCCAACGCCGGAAGAATTTCAAACTATATGAATTCCATAACTATGACTTTTGGTTCATTATGGACAATATTTTTTGGTCATGGTTCGCAGCTAGACTTCTATAATTATCAATCAACGCTAAAACTTGGTTCGCATAGTACTTACATAGGCTTATTATTTAAGTATGGTATTTTTGCTTTTTCAAGTTATGTTTTATTTCAAATTATGTTATTGAAAAAAATATTCTCTTCATTTAATCAGAAAATAATTAATGAGCGTAAGTTTATTTTATATACTCAGATAATTGTTATAAGTATCGTTAATTCAATTTTTTATGATTTAGATGTTGATATGAATGTAATGCTATTTTATTTTGCAATGTTTGGATTTATCGCTTCACAGACAAATGAAAATCAAATAATTACATAGTGAAAATAATTTTTATAGCATCTTACCCTCGTAGTGGAAGCACTATTTTAGATGTTATTATTAGGAAAACAAAAAATTCAAACTTTATATCCATTGGCGAGTTTTTTTATATTTTTGAAAAAGGATTTATTAATAATGAAAAATGTGCAGATGGAGTAAAATTTTTAGAACATCCTTTTTGGCAAAAAATATTTCATGGTTTAAATCACAATAAAGCATCTAGAGAGCTCAGCTTTTTAAAAAACCCATTTTTTTTCCCTTTTTTTCTTTTAATGGGATATTTAAATAAAAATATTTTGTTTAAAATTTTTCCAAATTTTTTTAATGTTTTTTATGAAATTCTCTTAAGGGTATGCAGAGAGTCAGGTAATAAAATAATAATCGATGCCTCAAAAGATCCTAGACAGTTATTTATTCTTTCTCTTTTTTCTCAAATAAATATTGAAATTATTCATTTGGTTAGAGACGTAAGAGCGACTTCTTTTTCATGGAAAAGAAAAAAGGTTTATAAAGAAAATACTTATTTTAAAAGAAAAAGCGTTTTACGTTCCAGTCTAAGATGGCTTAATGATCATCTATGGACTTTATTTATTTCAAAAATTAATTATAAAACAAGTTATAAAAGGTTTTTTTATGAACAGTTTGAATCATTAGAGACATTAAAGTTTTTTGGTAAAACATATTTAATTGATCTAAATCATAAAAAGACAAGTTTCAATGTTGAAATTGGAGGGAACGTTAATAAGTTTGTTAATTTCAAATCGATAACTATTGATAATGACTGGAAAAAAAATATGAAGTTTATTGATTACATTTTAGTAACATCTTTAATGTGGCCAATGTTAATTTTTTTCAAATATAAGATTACAAGATGAAAAAATATAAATTAATTGACCAAAATATATGGGATATTTCAAATGATGAAATTAATCATGCAATATTCGATGCGGTTACTCAAAACAAAAAAATTGTTATTAGTAATGCAAATGCCAATGCCTTTTATATAAGTAAAACAAATAATAATTTTTATAGTTTTCAAAAAAATGCTGACATTATAATATGTGATAGTAAATGGGTACAAATTGCAATAAAGTATTTGTACGGCGTATGGGTTAATCATTTGTCTTACTATTTATGGGTTCCTCAACTTTATACTTTTTGTAATGAAAAAAAATTGAAAGTATTTTTGCTCGGTGCTAAAGAAAAGACTCTCCAAAAAGCCCTAAAAAACTTTAAGCAAGAATTTCCAAATATTATATTTGAATCTCAAAACGGTTATTTTGAAAAAAGTGGCTACGAAAATAATATAGTTACTAAAAAAATTAATTCTTTTAACCCTGATATTTTGATGGTTGGTATGGGCATGCCTTTACAAGAAAAATGGCTCACAGATAATATTCCAAATATTAATGCAAATGTTTTTACAAATGGTGGAGCTTTTATTGATGTTTTTAGTGGTGAAAAAGTTATACCTAAGTGGATTACTTCCATTGGCATGGAATGGTTGTATAGATTAATTAAAGATCCCAGAAGAATGTGGAGAAGATATTTGTTTGGCAATACATATTTTTTATTCAAATTCCTATCACAAAAAAGTAAATGAGCATTACTAGTAAAAGAATTGGAATAATAGGACAAGGCTATGTCGGAACAGCCATAAAGCTAGGCTTTGAAAAGGATTTCACTGTAAATACATTTGATAAATATATTGATAAAAAATCAACTCATAATTCTATCCAAGAACTGGTTGATAGTTCTGATATAATTTTTCTTTGTTTACCAACTCCTATGAAAAAAGATGGTGCATGTTATCTGGGGATTTTAGAGGATGTGCTTTCCGAAATAAATTTGTTAAATTTTACTTCTAATAAAATTCTTATTATTAAATCGACTATCCCACCAGGAACAACTGATATTTTTTTAAGCAAATACCAAAATTTAAATATTATATATAATCCTGAATTTTTACGTGAAGCAAATTTTATCGAAGATTTTAAAAATCAAAAATTTATCATTTTAGGTGGTAATGAGAATGTAATTAATGTTGTTGAAGAAATATATTCAATTGTTTTTAAAGAAATTAAAATTGTAAGAACGCAACCAAAAATTGCGGAGATGACAAAAAATATGATTAATACTTTTCTTGCAACCAAAGTATCATTCGCAAATGAAATTAAGCAGTTGTGTGATAAAATAGGTGTTAATTATGATGATGTTATAGAGATGGCACAGAACGACGAAAGAATTGGAGTTTCTCATTGGGAAGTTCCTGGTCCTGATTCAAAGCTTGGTTTTGGGGGTAGTTGCTTTCCAAAAGATATAAACTCTCTAAGTAAGTTTTTTAAAGATTTTAATGTAGAATGTGATGTAATAGACGCAGCAATAAAAACTAATGAAAAAGTTCGACCTGAAAAAGATTGGGAACAGCTTGAAGGAAGAGCTGTAATAAATGAAGAATGAATTTTTGTATAGTTTTTTCAAAAGGGCATTTGATATTTTTTTTTCACTAACTGTTCTATTATTATTAGCTTTTCCCCTGTTAATTATAGCATTTTTAATTAAAATCACCACAAAGGGCCCTGTTCTTTACAATTGGAATGTGGTTGGTAAAGACGGAGTTTTTTTTAAAAGTTATAAGTTTAGGACAATGGTATTTAATGCAGATAAGCTTAAAGAATCATTATCAAAAGAAAATGAGATGTCAGGACCTTTTTTTAAAATGGAAAATGATCCAAGAATAACTAAATTTGGTAAAATTTTAAGAAAATATAGTCTAGATGAGTTACCTCAATTTATATCTGTTCTATCAGGAAAAATGAGTGTTGTTGGTCCAAGACCACCACTTCAAACTGAGTATATAAATTTCTCAAGTTTTCAAAAGCAAAAGCTTACAGTAAAGCCAGGAATTACATGTTTGTGGCAAGTTGAAGGTAGGAATGATATAAATGATGCAAATGAGTGGATTAAAAAAGATTTAGAATATATATCAAAAAGAAGTTTAGTCTTTGACTTTTATATTATTTTAAAAACTATTTCAACAGTATTTAAGGGTACAGGTAGATGAAAGCATTAGTAATTGGAGGAGCAGGGTTCATTGGTTCACATACTGTTGACGCACTAATTGAAAAAGGGTATGAAGTAAAAATTTTGGATAATCTTCAAAAACCTGTTCATAAAAATGGTGTTCCTAAATATTTAAATCCTAAAGCTGAATTAATAATTGGAGATATTTGTGATTTCAATAATCTAGAGCTAGCAATGGAGGATGTCAGTATTGTATATAACTTTGCTGCCTACCAAGATTATCTACCATATTTCTCTACATTCTTCCAAACTAATTGTGTTGGTAATGCATCTATTTATGAGATTGCTGTAAAAAATAAATTAAAGATTGAAAAGATTATTGTTGCCTCAAGCCAATTCGTAAATGGTGAAGGAGCTTATAAAGATATTGATGGTAACTTAGTTTTCCCAAATATGAGAGATGAAAAGAATCTTAAAAAAGGTATATGGTCTCATTTAGATTCTAATGGGAAGAAACTTATGTGGACCAAAACAAGTGAAAATCATTCAAATCCTCCAAATCAATACGCAATATCTAAGTATGCCCAAGAAATAATGTCATTGAATTTTGGGAAAAGATATGATATTCCTACAACTACTTTGAGATATTCAATTGTCCAAGGCGAAAGGCAATCATTTTATAATACTTATAGTGGCGCATTAAGAATCTTTTCAATGTTTTATAATTTCAATAAAGCCCCAATTATATATGAAGATGGAAATATGATTAGAGATTTTGTTAATATTCATGATGTTGTTGATGCAAACATGCTAGTTTTAGAAAATTCAGATTCTGATTTTAATACTTATAATATTGGAGGTGGAAGAGCAATTACTATTAAGGAATTTTGCAATATTGTTGCTAAAGTGTTTAATAAAGAAGACATACCTTTAAACATTCCTAATTTATATAGATTCGGCGATACAAGACACGCATTTTCAGATATTTCAAAGATCCAAAAATTAGGGTGGCAACCTAAAAGAAGTACAAATTTTAGTGTGCAGTCTTATTATAATTATATGATGAATTCAGAAGTTGATGAAAGTATATTGGAGGAATCAATTAAAACGATGAAAAAATTAAATGTTGTTAGAGAGGTGAAATGATTATTTCAAAGACTCCACTAAGAATTTCATTTGCAGGAGGAGGGTCAGATTTACCGGCCTATTATAGAAATGAGGCAGGTAAAGTAATTTCAACATCTATCAATAAATATGTTTATGTAATTTTAAAAGAAAGATTTGATGATATGATTTATATCAATTACTCAAAGAAGGAAATTGTTGATAGTGTCGAAAACATTGAACATGAGTTGGTACGCGAGACAATGAAAAAAACTGGCATTAAAAATGGGATTGAAATTACAACATTATCTGATATACCATCAGGATCTGGTTTAGGATCATCAAGTGCCGTTACAGTAGGTTTACTAAACGCAATGTATAATTATAAAAATGTAATAAAGTCACAGGAACAACTAGCTCATGAAGCATGTCAAATTGAAATTGATATGTGCAAGAGTCCAATTGGTAAACAAGATCAATATGGTTGCTCGTTAGGTGGTTTAAAAAAAATAAATTTTAATAAAGATGGAAAAGTTGAAGTTGAAAAGCTAGGTAGATATTCTCAAAGACTTGAAAATAACTTATTTCTTTGTTTTACAAATATTACAAGAAGTGCAAATACCATTCTATCTAAACAAACAAAACTAAATGACAAAAATAAATCAAAAAATTCTTTAATTATCAGAAGTGTTGATTCGTTCGAAAAAATGATTTTTTCTTCACAAATAGATGATGTTGGAAAATTTTTAAACCAGATGTGGAATATTAAAAAAGACATGGCTGAGGGAATTTCAAATGATACCATAGAATTAATTTATAAAGAAGGATTAAGCGCTGGATCTACGGGCGGTAAAGTTCTTGGTGCAGGTGGAGGGGGATTTATTTTATTTTATGTTCCAAGCGATAATCAACAAAATTTTATAAATAAAATGAGTAAATATAAATTCTTTGACTTCAATTTTGAAAATCATGGTTCGAAGATAATATTTATGGAGGGTTAATGGAAAAAATATTCAAAAGCTTCATGCAACAATATGTTAATGCAATTAATAATGACATTGATTTAGAATTGTTATCAAAATCCGTTGAATTAATTAAAAAGACTAAACGTAGTGGTGGTAAAGTTATTTTAGCTGGTAACGGTGGAAGTGCAGCTATGGCGAGTCATGTTGCAGTTGACTTAACAAAAAATGCATCCATAAGAGCAATAAATTTTAATGAGGCTGATCTTATTACTTGTTTTGCCAATGATTATGGTTACGAAAATTGGGTTAAGGAGGGTGTCAGATTTTATTCTGACGAAAATGATTTAGTCATACTTATCAGCTCAAGTGGTAACTCAATGAACATGATAAATGCAGCAAAGTTTTGTAATGATTTAAATCTAAATGTGATTACATTATCTGGTTTTTCTCGAGATAATATGTTGAATAGTTTAGGAAAAGTTAATTTCTGGGTTGACTCAAAGGAATATAATATAGTTGAAATGACTCATCACATTATTTTACTTCTTTTGGTTGATGGATTCATTAATGAATCTTAATACCTATATTCATCTTTTTTGAACGGTCCATCAACTTTAACGCCAATATAATCTGCTTGAGATTTTGTTAGTTTTGTTAAATCCGCATCCAGATGTTTTAAATGAATTCTTGCAACTTCTTCGTCCAATTTTCTAGGTAAATCATAAATTCCTGTCAAAGGTTTATTTTTGGCTAAGAATACTTGTGCTAATACTTGATTTGAAAAGGAGGTAGACATCACAAAACTTGCATGCCCTGTAGCGCATCCTAAATTAACTAATCTACCCTCCGCCAATATGAATATTTGCTTACCATTTTTAAAAGTATATCGATCTAGTTGAGGTTTAATTTGATCTCTTTTTGCGTTTGATTTATTTAATGCATCTACTTGGATTTCATTATCAAAATGTCCAATGTTACAAACAATAGCTTGATCTTTCATTTGTTTCATATGTTTTAATGTGATGATATCTTTATTACCTGTTGTTGTAACAAAAATATTTCCTCGATTTAAAACATCTTCCAATCTTCTTACTTCAAATCCTTCCATTGCTGCTTGAAGTGCACATATTGGGTCAATTTCTGTAACAATAACTTTACACCCATAAGACTTCATAGATTGAGCAGAACCTTTACCAACATCACCATAGCCACACACAACTACAGTTTTTCCAGCAAGCATAATCTCAGTTGAGCGCTTAATTCCATCTGCTAGAGATTCTCTACAACCATACAAATTATCAAATTTAGATTTTGTGGCTGCATCATTTACATTGAAAGCTGGGAACAATAAAGTAGTATCTTCTACCATTTGCTGTAATCTAGCTACGCCTGTTGTTGTTTCTTCTGAAACACCTATAATTTCAGGTACAATATCATGCCAATGATTTGGATTAATTTTATGAACTTTCCTTAAAAGTTTTTCAATTACAATTTCTTCCTCAACCTTAGAAATAATTTTTGGGAGTTTTTTATGTTTATTAAAATAATTTTCTAATTCATATCCTTTATGTATTAACAATGTCGCATCGCCACCATCATCTACAACTAGATTTGGACCTAAATTATTTTTAAAAGTCAAAGCTTGTAGCGTGCAATCCCAATACTCTTCAAGGGTTTCACCCTTCCAAGCAAAAACTGGAGTTTTAGTTTTTGCAATTGCTGCTGCAGCTTCATCTTGTGTTGAAAAAATATTACAACTTGCCCAACGTACATCAGCTCCAAGATCTTTTAAAGTTTCTATTAACACTGCTGTTTCTATGGTCATATGTAATGATCCTGAAAGCCTAAAACCATTGAGAGGTTTAGATTTAGAATATTTTTTCCTTAATTCCATCAAGCCTGGCATTTCCTTTTCAGAAATATCAATTTTGTCTCTACCTAATTTTGCTAATTTGATGTCTTTAATTTTATATGGTAAAGGCTCAACAATTTTGTTGGATTGATTCTTCAATTCATTTTTTGTTTTAGTCAATTTGTTTGTTTCAGTTGTTTGTAATCTCATTTTTCCCCTTAAAAGTTTAATTGATCTGCCATATCAGTTTTTTCCCAAGCAAGATGGTTTTTACCAAAATGACCATAATTTGTGGTTTCAGTTAGGTCTAATTTAAAAAGATTAAATTTTCTAATGATACCTAAAGGTGTCAAATCAATATTTTTATAAATCCAATCTGATATATCATTTCTAACTTTACCATCACAATAGACATAAAGTGATACAGGATCTTTAACACCTATAGCATAACTAAGTTGAATGGTAGCATTTTGTGAAACTCCTGAGGCTACAATATTTTTAGCTAGATATCTTGCCATGTATGCGCCACTTCTATCTACTTTTGTGCAGTCTTTTCCGCTAAATGCCCCTCCACCATGAGGTGCATAACCGCCATATGTGTCAACAATGATTTTTCTTCCCGTAACTCCAGTATCGCCATCTGGTCCACCTGTAACAAAATTACCAGTTGGATTAACTTGAAAGATGGTATCATCATCAAACATGTCATTCAATTCTGGCTTGATAATTTTTTCCACTCTTTTTTGAACTTCACCAGGATTATCTTTCAAATCTTTGCTATGTTGAGTACTGCAAATAACATTTGATATTCTTACAGGTTCATTTACGTTACTGTACTCGACCGTTACTTGAGCTTTTCCATCTGGACCCATCCAGTCTTGCCCACCATGTCTCGCAGTTGAAAGTGCTTTAGTAATTTTGTGACTATAATAAATTGCACTAGGCATTAATGAATCATTTTCATTACATGCATAACCAAACATCATTCCTTGATCTCCTGCACCGAAGTTATCAGTACCCCTTGCTATATCGACACTTTGATTATGAATTAAGTTTTTAAAAGATAATGTATCCCAATGAAAGTTTTCTTGTTCATAACCAATATCTTTAACCGTTTGCCTAACTAATTCTTCTATGGTTTCTTTATTGTCCATTAGGTCAGTTTTAACTTCTCCAGCAATGGTTACCATATTCGATGAAACCATTGTTTCAATAGCAGCTCTATGATTTTCATTTTGATTTATCAAATAATTAGCCACATTATCTGAGATTAGGTCAGCAACTTTATCTGGATGACCTTCTGTAACTGATTCAGATGTAAAAAAATAGTTTTTCATTAGTCTATTTTAATCCAATCATGTTTTGTGTAATCAACTGTAATTTCATCACCTAAATTTATATTTGTTAAAGTAATAATTTTAATAAAATCTCCATCATAAACTGCTTCACAGTTTGGTTTTTCTGAATGATTAAAAAATCCACCTAATGGGGTTCTTATATATCCATGAGAAAATCTATCATCTTTTACGTGCGATATCCCAAGTTCAGTTTGTGATAATATTTCTGTTGTTGCAAAGAGACCTAATCCATGAATAGAGGAATTTTTAATTGTTAAACTAGATGCTAGAGGCTCAAAAGTCTTTAATTTCTCAAAATTTGACACGTGGAATAATATAATTATTTAAACTTATAATAAATGTTTTTTTTATTATGTATTTAGAATATATTCATCTCGACATGAAGACAAATCTTGGAAATCCTATTTAATGAGCTTGATTAATCAAATAATCTTATTGCAAGAAGTTGATAATAAATTATTTGAGATTGAAAAATTACTTGGCGATTTACCTGCAAAAGTTGAAGAGCTCACTCAAAATGAAGATGATGTTAAAACATCACTTCAAAATAAAGAAAATGAATTAAAAGAAACATCTGTTTCAATTAATACTAATGAGACCTTAGTCGAAACGACTTCTGAAAAAATTAACTCTTTAAAAGATAAACTCATTGATGGATCTATAAGTACTAATAAAGAATATGATGCTATGATGGAAACTATAGATTTCGAGAAAAATCTTTTATCTGAAAAAGAAAACGAACTTATTGAGCTCATGAGCAAAAAAGAAGAGCTATCCAAAGAAATTGAAGAAGATAAATCTTCGCTTGATGGAATTATTTCAGAGCTAAATACTAAAAAAGATGCCTTAAATGCTAAAATGCAAGAGGTGTCAGAAGAACAAAATGCATTAAAGTCTGAAAGAGAGTCAGTTGCTCAAAATATCGATTCTGATACAATGTCAAAATATGCTGAGATTTATAAAGCTCGAAANGGNTTAGTTGTAGCTGAAATTTTAGATAATAGCTGCGAGGGNTGCGGTGCAATGGTTCCNCCNCAAAGTATCAATGAGGCATTGTCTCAAAATATNGTTTTTTGTGGTAATTGTAGTAGATTTCTTTACAAATCAGAAAATTAATTTTTTTCTTCTAAATTCAATATCTATCCCTTATTATATCCACAAGAGCTGATTGGATGATTGCTCAATTTATTGAGAGGAAAGTCCGGGCACCAAAGAGCATAGTGCCACCTAACAGGTGGGATTCGNGAGAATATGGACAGTGCAGCAGAAAGTANACCGCCANTAAATGGTAAGGGTGAAACGGTGGTGTAAGAGACCACCAGTAANAATGGTAACATTNTTAGCTGGTAAACCCCACTAGGTGCAAGATCNCGTAGACCCGAGATACTGCTCGTATCAATTGAGGGAAGGGTAGATTGCTAGAGTTTTATAGAAATATAAAATAGAGAGAAATAGTCATCGCATCTATAGATGTACAGAACCCGGCTTATAGATCAGCTCAAAAAATTATTATGAAAAAATCAAAAATAGCAGGTATTGCATTTAATGTCCCAGAAAATATTGTGACAAATCATGATATTGAAGAAATGATGGATACAACAGACGAATGGATTCAAACAAGATCTGGTATTAAAGAACGAAGATGGGTTCTTCCTGGAACTCCAAATTCTGATTTAGCTTTACCCGCATGTGTTAAAGCAATTGAAAATGCAGGAATATCACCAAATGATATTGATGCAATTATTGTTGGGACAGTTAGCTCCGATTATAATTTTCCGGGAATGGGACCAATTATTCAAAGAAAACTTGGAATTAAAAAAAATATTCCTGCTTATGATATTAGCGCAGCATGTTCTGCTTTTATATATTTATTAGAAATGGGAGATCAATATATTAAATCTGGTAAATATAGCAATATTTTGCTTGTTGGTTCAGATTTAATGTCGACAATTATCGATAGAACACCTGAAGGTAGAGCTACAGGAGTATTATTTGGTGATGGTTCAGGGGCAGTAGTACTGCAAGAATCAAATGATGAAAGTCAAATTTTATCTACGCATTTATATGCGGATGGTGATGGTGTTGAACATTTGACAGCAAAAGCACCTGGTTCTGTTTTTAATCCATTAAGAATTGATGAGAATATCATTAAAGACAGAATGCATTTACCTTATCAAAATGGTAGAGAGGTATTTAAAAATGCTGTTAAAAGAATGCCTGAGGCAATTAATGTTGCTTTAAAGCATAATAATCTATCGGTTGATGATGTTTCTTTAGTAGTTGCACATCAAGCAAATAGAAGAATATTAGAGGCATGTGCTGAGAGAATGAAATTACCAATGGAGAAGATGTATATTAATATTCAAAAATATGGTAATACAACAGCTGCTACTATTCCTATTGCTTTATGTGAAGCAATTGAAGAAGGTAAATTTACCAAAGGTGATAACATTATTCTAACTGCTTTTGGCGCTGGCTATACTTGGGCTTCAGCAGCAATAAAATGGTAAGATGAATAATTTTCAAAAGATAAAAAGTTTTTTTATAGAAAATAAATTTCCAATACTGGTTTTTTTTAGTCTTTCTTTTGCTATTTCCTTGACATTTCCTACTGGGTTTTCTATCAGATATTCCTACCAATTAAATGATATTGCAAATGAGCCTATAATTGCACCTTTTGATTTTGGAATTTTAAAAACAGAACAAAAACTAAATAAAGATTTAGACGAAGCTCGAAATTCAGTTCCTTTTTCATTTTCTAGAAATCAAGACTTTGTAGATTATCAAATTTCTGCTATAGATACTTTTTTCATTTATTTAAATGATATATACACAGCCCATGATCTTTTTATTTCTTCTCAAGATTCACTTTATAAATACCGTTATGAACCAGAATTTGAAAGCTTTCAATCTAGTTTCATTGCCGATAGTACCACATACGTTACATTGTACAGTGAATTTCTTAATCAATATCAATTCCAGATTGATAAAACCCAATGGGATCAGTTACTTGGAATTAATGAATCTCTTACAGAACCACTTAATTTAGAATTATTCAAAAATCAGATTAAACAAATATGTTTAAATAGATGGGCAGAGGGTATAATTGATGAACCATTAGAAAATATTTTTAGTGATGATATAAGTATTGTTCAAGGCGGAGAATTAGTAATTGCTCCAACAAAAAATTACAATGACATCGAATCAGCTTGGAAAAAAAATAGAGAAGAAGTAAATCAGATATATGACAACGAGCTAGATATAAAATCTATACTTAGTTATGAACTTATTAATGAGTTTACTAAACCAAATATTCTTTTTGATAAAGATTTAACTGAATCAAGACAAAAAGAAAGATTAGATAAGGTTTCAAGGTTTCAAGGAACCGTACTTGCGAACGAGCTTATTGTAGATACTAATAACAGAATTACTGAATCTGTACTACTTAAATTGAAGTCATTACAATTAGAATCTGAAAGAAGACTTGGATATGAAAAGGCAGCAGATAAGTTCAGAGAATATTTAGGAGCTTTCTTTGTAGTATCAATACTCTTATTTTTACTTTTTTCTTTCTTTTACATTTATAGGAATGAATATTTTAAGGATCCAAAATTTCTATTATTAATTGCATTATTGATGTATTTAATAGTGTTCTCTTCATGGATTATAGTTAGTTATCAATTACCCGTTTATGTTATTCCAATTGCAATGTTTTCAATTTTATTAACAGTATTGTTAGATACAACAGTCTCCCTCATTTCATCAACAATATTGATACTTTTAGTTTCATTACTGATTGGGAACGATTTGGACTTTGCAATAATACAGTTTTTTATATCATTTATTGCAATTTTAAGTGTAAGAAAATTAAGAAAACGAAGACAAATTATCGCAACTATGTTAACCTTAGTAATGTGTAGTTTGTTTGTATTTTTCTCTGTCATGTTATTTAAAGGAATTGATTTTCTTGATTATAATTATTCAACAGTTGGTTATTTAGCTCTTTCAAGTTTTCTATGCCCAATTTTAGCATTTGGTCTTGTACCATTATTTGAATCATTTTTTGGAATAACAACAGATTTAAGTTTAATTGAATTGCTTGATTATGATCAGCCATTATTAAAGAAACTAATGGAAGATGCTCCTGGAACTCATACCCATAGTGTTAAAGTTGGAACTTTAGCAGAATCTTGTGCGAATGCTATTGGAGCTAGAGCTTTGTTATGTAGGGTAGGTTCATATTATCATGATATTGGAAAAATTAAAAAGCCAGAATATTATGCAGAAAATCAAACTGGAGAAAATAAACATGACTCTATAACCCCTCATATGAGTGCAAAAATTTTAAAGCAACACGTTACCGATGGACTTATTTTGGCTGACGAATATGGATTACCAACTATTGTTAAAGATTTTATTGAAACTCATCATGCTAAAAATAGAATGGAGTTTTTCTACAAAAAAGCATTAGAAAATAATAGCAAAGTTGATGAGAATGAATTTAGATACCCTGGTCCAAAACCTACATCAAAAGAAACAGGTATTGTTATGTTAGCCGAAGCAATTGAAGCACAAGCTAACTCACTTAAAAATCCAACATTAGAAAAATTTGAAACAATGATTGACAAGGCAATTCGTAGTAGATTAGAAGACGGGCAATTAGACGAATGTCCGCTAACAATGGAAGATCTTCAAAAAATTAAAGGTAGAAGAGATGGTAAACATGGTTTGTTACCAGTTCTATCAGGATTGTATCATTCTAGACCTGAATATCCATCAAAAGATGATGAATGAGATAAATATTTTTAATGAATATAAAGATATTGATTTCCATAATAATCATATCATTCAACTAATAAATTTATCACTTGAGACAGCTAAATATAATCAGGTAAAAATCAACTTAATTTTCTGTAATAATGATAAGTTGAACTCTTTTAAAAAAGAATATTTTAATGACGATGTGTTAACGGACATAGTTACTTTTCCCATTAAGAATGATAATGATTTAGAAGCTGAAATATACATCAGTGTTGAAATGGCCAGGATAAATTCTAAGGAATTTAATGTTTCATTTGATAATGAACTTAGTAGGCTAATAATTCATGGAGTATTGCATTTAATTGGATTTGACGACGATACAGAAGATTCCAAAAAAATTATGTTTTTAAAACAAGAAGAGATTATTTCCAATTTTTCAGGAAACGTTTGTAGTGAGTGAAGCAGTAAAAGAATTAATTGATATTGTAATTAAGCTTAGATCTGATAATGGTTGCGATTGGGACAAAAAGCAAACTTCAGAATCATTGACGCCACATTTAATTGAAGAAGCAAATGAGGTGGTAGATGCAGTATTAGAAAATAATTCTGAAAATTTGAAAGAGGAGTTAGGAGATTTGCTTTTACATGTAGTTTTTCAAGCAGTCATAGCTTCTGAAAAAAAAACATTCGAGTTTGAAGACGTTGTCCAACAAATAAATGAAAAATTAATTAAAAGACATCCCCACATTTTTGACAAAAACTATAATGGTGAAGATTTATCCAATTCAAAAAATTGGGAGCTTATAAAAAAGAGCGAAAAAAGTAGAGAATCAATTCTTGATGGTATGCCTAAATCACTTTCAACTCTAATTGTAGCCCAAAGATATCAAGATAAAACAGGCGCTGTAGGTTTTGAATGGGAAAACTTTTCTCAAGCAATGGATAAGGTTGACGAAGAATTAGGAGAGCTAAAACAGGCTATAAACAATAATGATTTAAATAATATTGAAGAGGAAATTGGAGATTTATTAATTACCATAGTTAATCTTGCAAGATTTTTTGATATTTCAGCTGATTTAGCATTAAGAAAGACCAATAAGAAATTTTATAGAAGATTTAATTTTATTGAAAAAACTGTTCAAAAAAATAATCAAAAAATTGAAGATATATCATTGGGTGAGCTATTAAATTATTGGGAGAAAGCTAAAAATGAAGAAAAATAAAATTATTGGAATAACTTTTGGTTCTTTTGATCTTTGTCATTACGGCCATGCTTTGATGTTTGAAGAATGTAAGGAATATTGCGACTACTTAATTGTCGGGGTACAATCAGACCCAAGCATCGACCGCCCTGAAAAAAATAAACCTGTTCAATCACATGAAGAAAGAATAGGTATAGTAAGTTCTTTAAAGTTTGTTGATGAAGTGGTAACATATGATACCGAAGCCGACTTAATTGAAGTTTTAAAAAATATGCAACCAGATGTAAGAATCCTTGGCGCAGATCATGAAGGAAAGCCTTTTACAGGACACGAGCTTCCTATTAAATGTATTTTTAATACAAGAGATCATGGTTATTCTACTTCAGAGCTTAGAAGGAGAGTTTTTGAAGCAGAGAAAAGTAAAACTTAGTTTCCAATTAAGTAATTAAATATAATACTAGACCCCAATCTTAAATTATTGTCCTCATTTAGTACACTTTCAAAAATACTTTTATCTTTTAAAGCTAAAACTCTAAGCTTTTCACTAATGTATACTTGTTTTGAGTTAAACTGTAATTGTTCAAAATTAATCCTGTATGGATTATTATTCAAAACTTCTGAAATAGAAATATTTTTTTCAGGATATTCGGCTAGCAGTTTTTTAATAAAGATTGATAATGTATAATCGGACCTATAATTATCAATTAATAGTAAACTTCCATTCAAAATCATTTTATTTAATTCCTGAATTTGAGCCTCTGACAATTTCAAATAGGAATCGCCGCATAAAAATATTATAGTATGTTTCGAAAATATTAAATTAGCGTCATCATTTATTTCAAAAGCTAAATCAATATCTGAAGTATTTTTAAGATATTCAGATAATTTATTTGCTTCATCAATATTACAACTTCCATATAATAATATTTTATCTGATTGAGCAAATAATTGATTGATAAGCATTAGCATTATTAATAATGCAGTTAAATTTAGTTTTTTAATCATTATTACTAATTTAGGTTTTAATTTTATTTAAATGAAAAAACTTAAATTTTATATCATAATAGTTTTGATAACTTCGATAGCATTTAATCAAGATCAAAACTTTGATAAGTCAATTAAAGATACTGAAGAACAAATTAGTAGACTTAAAGACTCAATTAGTTCAGGAAATAAAGAAGTTGAAAAATTGAAAACTCAATCAAAAAGAACAAAAGATATTATTGAATTAACTAGAAAAAACATTCAAAACTCAAATGCATTAATTAATGCATATGACAAAAAAATAGGTCTTTATAATAAGCAATTAAAGAATCTTGAAAATGCAATCATCAGAAATAATCAATCCATTAATGATATAAAAAAATCTTATGAAATAAGATCAATCAGTCTTTATAAAAATAGAAATAATGACCTTTCAAATTATATCTTTAATTCCAAAAGTTTTTCACAGATGATTTATCGTCTTAAATACTTTAATATAATTTCAGAGATTAATCAAAACTCTGTTGATAAAATAAAAACCACACAGAAGTTTAATAGACAAAAAACTTCTGAAATTTCTGGATTGCTTGATAAGGTTGAAGAAAGTAAAAATTCCAAAAAAACAGAAGTATCTAGTTTAAATCAGAAAAAAAGATATCAAGAAAAGTTACTGAAACAACTCAAAAAAGAAGAAAATGAAGTAAAAGCTGAAATCGCAATACAATTACAGCAAATTGATGCTTTGGAGAAACTTCGTAAACAAATTATTGCAGACAAAAAAAAGTATAATGAGCAGCAGTTAGCTAGTTTAAAAAGAATTGATAAGGATATAAGGAATTATAAAGGAAAGTTAGATTGGCCTGTTNAGGGGAAAGTCGTNAAATCATTTGGACCACAATGGAATCCTCGTTTAAACACTACTTTNGATAATCCAGGNATTGATATTAGCGCNAGNGCAACACTTCCAGTTAAAAGTGTTTTTGANGGATATGTATCAACCATTACATTNATAGCAGGATATGGAACCACTGTGATNATCGATCACAACAATAGTTACTACACTGTTTTTACTCATTTAGAAAATTTGCTTATATCAGAAAATATGAATGTTAGAGAAGGTCAAAATATTGGTTATGTATCAAATGATAATATTATTCATTTTGAAATTTGGGGTAATAATCAAAAATTAAATCCAGAAAAATGGTTAGTTAATGGANATTAGTCAAATACAAAGTGAATCATGGCAAAAGTTTGAAAATGCCATCAAAGAAGAAAAAATTTCAAATGCTTACATTATTCATGGACCATCTGGATCAGGAAAAGAAGCATTAGCATTNCAATTTGCTGCGCAGGTTTTATCATCAAAAATGACTGATTTGGTTTCTAACGAAAATATTACTTTTATCGCTCCGGCATCAAAAGATTTTTACCAAAATTTATTTAAAAGTAAAACATTTGAAACTGAAGAATATAACCATTGGAAAAATTTTTTAAGTAATAAAATGTATAATCCTTTCTTGAAAAAGGTTTTATCTGATAGTAATAATATTCCTGTTGTAACAATTAATAATTTAAAAGAGAAAATCTACTTTAAGACCAATAGTAGAAAGATTGTAGTAATTTTTAACTCTGAGGCATTATCTCATGGAAGTGGTGAATCAGCAAATATGCTTTTAAAAGTGTTAGAAGAACCACCAAGCAATACTACATTTATTTTAGTAACCGATTATATTGATAAGGTAATGCCAACAATAAAATCAAGATGTCAGTCAGTATTTGTTCCTAGATTAACAAATGACTCAATTGCACAATTTTTTGCAAAAGAAAACCAATTATCTTCCAATTTCATTTCCTTTATTACAGATAATAATTTAAATGCAATCAATTCACTTAATTCTTTTGACAAAGAGGAAATTCTAGATTGTATAAAAGATTATTTTAATGCAATTAGATATAAAAATGCAGAATCTATTTCAGGTTTTATAGATAGAATCGAGAACCTTTATAAATCCTCAAGAAATGAATTTGATTTTCATCTATCAATAATTGGGAAGTTCATTAAGCTCATTTCAATTATAAATCAGTCTATTGATTATGATATTGAATTTGAGGAATTTGAAGAACTAGCATTAATTATTAATAAGAAATATGAAAATATGGACCATATCAAATTAATTGAAAACATTGAAAAATTTATAAGTGCGATTGACGGTAACGCAAATTTCAGGTTATCATTAATGAACATGATTATTAATTCAAATAAGGCGTTAAATTAGCACATGGAAAAGTATTATATAACTACACCGATATATTATGTAAATGATAAGCCTCATATTGGGCATGCATATACAACAATACTTGCAGATACTATTTCAAGATTTAGGGCTTTGATAGGAGAAAAACCCATTTTTTTAACTGGATTAGATGAGCATGGGTTAAAAGTCCAGCAAGCAGCAGAAAAAAATGGAAAGGCACCTCAGGATCATTGCGATTCAATGGCTCCAGCATTTATAGATTTGTGGAAAAAATTAAATATAAACTATTCTGATTTTATTAGGACTACGGAGCATAGACATACAAAGATTGTTCAACAAATTTTAACAAAAGTTCATGAATCAGGTGATATTTATATGGACGAGTACGAAGGATGGTATTCAATCTCTGAAGAAAGATTTATTACAGAAAAGGAACTTGATTCTGGTCAATTTGGTGAGGTAAAACAAATAAAGGAAAAAAATTATTTTTTCAGAATGAGCAAATACCAAGCAACCTTAATAGATAAAATTGAAAAAGATGAATTATTAATTCAGCCAAAAAGTAGAAAGAATGAGGTGCTTGGTTTTCTTAAAAATGAATTATCTGATCTTTGCATTTCCAGACCAAAATCTCGTCTTGAATGGGGAATAGAACTACCTTTTGATGATAACTATGTCACATATGTATGGTTTGATGCACTAATCAATTATATATCAGCTATAGGAGCTTATAGCAATGATGAATATTTTTCTTCTTTATGGCCTGCAGATGTTCATTTAATTGGTAAGGATATTTTAACTACCCATTCAGTTTATTGGCCTACAATGTTGCTATCATTAGGATTGCCATTACCGCAGAGAATTTTTGCACATGGATGGTGGCTGACCGATGATCAAAAAATGAGTAAATCGTTAGGAAATGTTGTAAGCCCCTTAATGTTAATAGATGACTTCGGAGTTGATTCTGTACGATATTATCTAATGTCTGAAATGGTTTTAGGTATGGATGCAACATTTTCATCAGAATCTTTTGAAAAAAAATATAATAGTGACTTAGCTAATGACTTTGGCAATTTAGTGAGCAGAGTTTCAACTTTAATAAAGAATAATTTTGACGAAAAAATTCCAGAAAGCAGTTTATCTGAATCTGATCTTTCTACCAATTTTCACAAAATAGTTTTAAAAGAAAAATTGGATAATCTAGAGATTGATAAAGCAATTAATGACATAATGACTTTCATTCGTAGTATTAATGTTTTTATGGAACAAAACGAACCATGGAAATTGGTAAAAAGTGATAAAGTGCAAGCTGGAAATATACTATACCATTGCGCAGAATCCTTAAGGTTAGCTGCTATAATGTTATCTCCTGTAATGCCTTCAAAAACTAAGGATATTTTAGATATTTTAGGAACCAGCGATGTAGAATTAGTTTGGGGTAAGTTAAAAGCAGAATCAAAGATTTCTATTTCAAAGCCTGTTTTCCCGAGAATCAGTTGATGCTATTAATTGATACACATGCGCATCTTTATTATGATAACATGTACGAGAATTTGTCTGAAGTTCTGAGGTTAGCAGAATCAAATCATGTAAAAAAAACTATTTGTATAGGTACAGACCTTGAGACTTCATTAAAGTCAGTAGAAATTGCAGAGCAATATGAAAATGTTTTTGCTACAGTGGGTATTCATCCACATGATTCAAAAGATGCCCCAAAAAATTATTTGCTAGAGCTTGAAAAATTATCTGAAAGTAAAAAGGTGGTAGCAATTGGCGAAATTGGAATTGATAATTACAGAAATCATTCTCCAGAAGATATTCAGAAAAAAGTAATGATAGAGCAAATGAATCTTGCATATGAATTAAATCTTCCAATTGTCTTTCATAATAGAGATGCAGATAATGAAATATTTGATGTGTTGAAAAAACATCCATTTCATAAAGCATTATCTCATTGTTTTTCAAGCAATTTAGATTTTGCAAAAAAACTAATTGCTCATGGAATCAAAATTTCTTTTTCAGGAAATGTAACTTTTAAAAATGCTACAAATACAGAAGTGGTAGAAAATATTTCCCTTAATGATTTTATGCTTGAAACTGATTGTCCATTTTTAGCACCTCATCCATTTAGAGGTATTAAAAATGAACCAAAGTACGTATTGACAATAGCTGAAAAAATTGCCGAATTAAGGGGTGAAACGTTAGAGCAAATTGCATTATCTACTTCAAAAAATGCGGAACAATTTTTTAATATATAGATGGTTTTTGCAAAAAAAAAATGGGGACAAAATTTTCTGGTTGATAATAATCTATTAGAAAAAATAATCAAAACCATTGATATCAAAAAAGATGATGAAATATTAGAAATAGGCCCAGGACATGGTGCCCTATCTGAAAAAATTATACAAAAAACTAAAACTCTAAAGATGGTTGAGATTGATCCTGAACTGATTCAAGTGATTGGTCAAAATCCATTACTTTCACCATTTGAAATTTTTAATCAAGATATTTTAAAAACAAATCTTCAAGAATTAGGTTTAAATAATCCAAAGGTTATTGGAAACATTCCATATAATATTACTTCTCCAATTATATTTTGGCTTATTGATTACTTGCCATACTGGCGTGAATCATATTTAATGGTTCAAAAAGAAGTTGCTCAAAGATTAATAGCCGACATCGGAACCAAAGATTATAGTCGAATAACAGTAATGACTGGTTTATATTTTAATATAAAAATATGTTTTTATATTTCTCCGAATGTATTCATTCCAAAGCCAAAAGTTGAATCAGCCTTTATATCTATTAAAAAAAATAATAAATATGATTTAAGTAAAATTGATTCAAAGAAATATGGCCAGGTAGTGCGCATGGCTTTTAATCAAAGAAGAAAAATGTTAAGAAATTCCCTTTCTTCGCTGGAAATCAATACAGATCAATGTGACGTTGATTTTCAAAGAAGACCAGAACAGCTCACAATAGATGAATTTTTGGACATCTCTAATAATATTATATCCTAATTGGCATTTTTGAATTTTATCACTAAGTTTCCGCACGATGATTGAAGTAAACATAAAAGACAATGAATCTTTAGAGAGAGCTCTTAGACGTTTCAAAAAGAAATGGGAACGTTCAGGTGTACTTAAAGACGTTAAAAGAAAAGCTTTTTATGAAAAGCCTAGCGTTACAAAGAGAATTGCCAAAAAACAAACCATTCGAAGAGCAGTTAGACTAGCAAAGTTTAATAACTAGTAGTCTATATCTCCTCTTTCAATTCTAACAAAAAAGTTCTAATCTACAACTATGTTAATTAGAAGTGCATCCGGTCTTAGAGGAATAGCAGAAGATCATTTTACCCCTAAATTAATCAATAAGTACATTTCTGCATTTATTACTACTCAAAATATAAAATCATGTGTTATTGGAAGAGATGGNAGACCTTCAGGGAAGCAAATTTCACAATGGGTAATTGATTCGTTTCATAAAAATGGAATCAATGTTGAAAACTGTGGGCTTGCTACAACCCCTACCATGCAAGTTATGACAGAAAAAGAACACTATGATGGTGGAATTGTAATTACAGCTAGTCATAATCCATCAGAGTATAACGGACTAAAGTTTCTGCAATCAGATGGGACATTTTTAACACCTGAGCAATGTGAAAAATTATTTAAAGCGGTCGATAATAATGTTGCAATAGTTCAGCCTGATTCATTTGGAGTAGTATCAGACTATTCTACAGCAAATGAGGAGCATATTGAAAAGGTTTTAGCTGCAATGTGTATTGATACTGATAAAATTCGAAAAAATAAGTTTAAAGTAGTTATTGATTGTGTAAATGGAGCAGGATCATTCATTTTACCAATGCTTTGTGAAAAATTAGGGTGTGAAGTAATAACAATAAATTGTAATGGAAATGGTGATTTTACTAGGGTACCAGAGCCATTAGCTGAAAACTTAAATGAATTAGAGCAGAAAGTTATAAACGTTGGAGCAGATGTTGGATTTGCTACAGATCCGGATGGAGATAGACTATCAATTGTTTCAAACAATGGGAATGCTATCGGTGAAGAGTATACATTGGTCCTGGCAGTAAAAAATTATTTGAATTATCAAAAGGGTATAGTTGCAACTAATCTGTCAACCTCAATGATGCTTGAGAGTATTGCAAATGAAACTATAAGAACTAAAATTGGTGAAGCACATGTAGTACAAAAAATGAATGAATTAAATATTCCAATTGGTGGAGAAGGAAACGGAGGAGTAATCCTGAAAGAAGTGCATTTGGGAAGAGATTCATTGGTTGCAATTTCTATGATTCTAAGTTTATTGTCATACTCAGGAAAATCAATTAGTGATGAAATTTCTAACATACCGCAGTATTTAATGATAAAAGATAAGATTCTCATTGATGATAAAATTGATTTTGATAGTCTTGAAACTATATTTGATTGTAACGAAATTAATAAGTTAGATGGAATGAAATTTATTTGGCCAAATAAATGGATTCATATTAGAAAATCTAATACAGAGCCAATAATTAGAATTTTTGCCGAAGCAAAAACTCAAGAAGAAGTTAATGATTTAATAAATACATTAAAAAATTATTTGAAATGAAGTTATTAGAAAAAAAANACAACCCTTCAGATATTGAGNATAAGTGGTATAAGTACTGGCTTGAAAAAAAATATTTTTCAAGTCAGGAATCTAAAAACCATTATACGATTGTAATTCCTCCACCAAATGTTACTGGAAAGCTTCATATGGGACATGTACTTAACAATACAATTCAAGATATTTTAATTAGAAAAGCTCGAATGGAAGGCAAAAATGCATGCTGGATTCCTGGAACAGATCATGCATCAATTGCTACTGAATCAAAAGTAACCAAAATGCTTGAAGAGCAGGGAATTAGTAAAAAAGATTTAACTAGAGAAGAGTTTTTAAAACATGCTTGGGAATGGAAAGAAGAATATGGTGGCACCATAATTAATCAACTTCAAAAACTAGGGTGTTCGTGTGATTGGGATAAAACTAGTTTTACTATGGATGAAGATTATTCTAAAGCTGTTTTAGAATCATTTGTTCAGCTATATAATAAAGGATTGATTTATAAAGGTAGCAAGCTAGTAAACTGGTGTCCAAAGTCACAGACCGCTTTAAGTGATGAAGAAGTGATGTTTAAAGAAGTAAATGGAAATCTTTGGTATATCAAGTATGCTATTAATGACTCAGACGCTTTTATAGAGATTGCAACAACAAGACCGGAAACTATGTTAGGTGATACAGCTATAGCAGTGAATCCTAATGATAAAAGATATAAAGAATTGATTGGTAAGACAGCATTATTACCATTAGTTGGTAGAAGTATTCCTATTATAGCAGATAATATGGTAGATCCTGAATTTGGAACAGGCTGTGTTAAAATTACACCTGCACATGATTTGAATGATTATGAAGTAGGAATAAAGCATAATCTCGAGATGATTAATATTATGAACCCAGATAGTTCTATTAGCGATAAAGCTCCAGAAAAGTATAGAGGAATGTCAAGGGAGGCTGCTAGAAAGCAAATTGTTTCTGATTTAAAGGATATAAATCATCTAATAAAAGAAGAGGATTATCTTCATAAGGTTGGATATTCAGAACGAGGAAATGTCCCAATTGAATATTATTTATCAGAGCAATGGTTTTTAAAAATGGAAGATTTAGCTAAGCCAGCAATTAATGCAGTAAGAAATAAAGAAATTAATTTTTATCCAAGTCATTGGGTTAAAACTTACAATCATTGGATGGATAATATTCAAGATTGGTGTATAAGTAGACAACTTTATTGGGGGCATCAAATACCTGTATGGTATAAAAAAGATACAGATAGATCTAATCAAGATAATTGGTTTGTTTCAACCACACCACCAACAGATTTAGAAAATTGGGAGCAGGATAATGATATTTTAGATACATGGTTTAGTTCATGGTTGTGGCCTTTTGCAGTTCATGGTTGGCCAGATATAAAAACCACAAAATATTTTCCAACCAATGCACTGGTTACTGGCCCAGATATAATTTTCTTTTGGGTAGCAAGAATGATTATGTCAGGTTATGAGTTTATGGGTGATTTGCCATTCAAAGATGTTTATTTCACGAGTATTTTAAGAGATGGTAAGGGAAGAAAATTAAGTAAGTCCTTAGGGAACTCTCCTGACCCAATAACATTATTTGAAAAATATGGTACTGACGCAACTAGATTTTCTATAATGTTGATGTCACCACAGGGTTCGGATGTTTATTTTTCGGAGAATGGAATTGAAGTTGGCAGAAATTTTATGACGAAGATTTGGAATGCTAGTAGATTTATTATGCTTAATCATGAAGATTCATTTTCAGATGAAATCAATATTGAAAAATTAGATAATTTTGATACATGGATTCTTGATTCGCTTGATGATACAGTTAATGAAGTCAATAAATACTTTGACAAAATATCAGTTTAATGAAGCAATAAAAAAGATTTATGATTTTACATGGAATGAGTTTTGTAATTGGTATATAGAAATTGTTAAACACAGATTTAGAGAGGGAGATTTTGATACAAAAAGTAACTCGTTTAATATTTCAAAAAAAATAATTAAGAATATTGTATTATTATTGCACCCAATTTCACCATTTATATCTGAAGAAATTTGGAATCACCTGAAAGATGATAATGAACAAGATATTATTGTATCATCTTGGCCAAAAGCTAAAAATAGTGATATAAGTCATAACAAAGATGAAGTATCAGATTTTAAAGAAATAGTTACTTCAATTAGAACTATTCGCTCTGAATTAAATATTCCACCGTCAAAAAAAATTGACGTCATAGCTCATGCAAAAAATGAATTAATTGAGAGTAGATTAAATTCACTAGTTGATTTAATTAAATCTTTATCAAATTCTGAAAATTTGAATTTAAGTTCAGAAAAAGAAAGGCCTGAAAACTCTGCAGTAGCTGTTTGTAAATCAGTGGAGCTATATATTCCTTTAGGTGATTTAGTCGATAAAAATGAAGAACTAGCTAAGCTTAATAAGAGATTAAGTGAACTAGATTCATTTATTTTATCGATTGAAAACAAGCTATCAAATGATGATTTTATCAGTAAAGCTCCTGCGAATATTGTCAGTGGCGAAAAAAATAAACTAAACGATTTTCTTGTTGAAAGAACAAAAATTCTTTCTAATATTGAGGTATTAAAATGAAAAAAATAATTTTCACACTTTTTTTTGTCAGTTTTGTATTGGCACAGACAGAATCATCAAATAGATCATTAACAATTTATAAAGATAATTTTGCTGTTATTAATGAACCAATAATATGGAATGTAAAATCTGGAAAGAATGTCGTTTCTTTTTCAAATATATCTAAAAATTTACTTTTTGACTCACCTGTATTAAATATTCAGGGAGTACAAGTATTATCACAAACATTAAATAAAAATTTTACTTCATCTGATGCATATTTAAGAAATAGCATTGGTTCGCCAATTGAGATAATTCCTATAAGTGGCAGTAGAACAGAAGGTTTACTAATGGATATTAATAGTTCTAATATTTCAGTAAAAACAGGTAAAGGACTCGCCGTCTTCCAAAGATCTCAATTACTTTCTTTTTCATTAAAATCAAATAATGTTCAAGACAAGTTTACACCTGAGATAGTTTGGGAATTATCCTCTGATGAAGACAAATCTGTTAATGCGGAATTAACTTATATTACTTCGGGATTTTCTTGGAAACCAATTTATACTCTTACAATTAATGGTGATGATTCTAAAGCAACGCTTGCTGTAAATGCAGAAATATCTAATAATACCAACACAAGCCTTTTTGCAACAAATATAAGTGTTGTTGAAGGTAATGTTCCATTACAGTCTAAATCTAAAAATATTTCATATCAAATGATGGAATCTAGAAATGCTATGGACAATAGAAATACTTTAGGTGATTTTTATATTTTTGATATTGGTTTAAATATGAAGCTAGATTCGATGCAATCTGTACAATTACCTATGATGGAGCAAAGAGAAATTACTTATGACAAAAAGTACGTATTCCAAAATTCTGAAAGAGATCAAGGTGACGAACCTTTAAGTATCGAAGTTTCGTTCGAAAATTCAGCTTCCAATAATTTAGAGCTTCCTCTACCATCTGGTATTCTATTTTTATATGAGAAAGACGATCTTAATTCAATGAGATTTATTGGCAGAAATTCACTCACTCAACTTTATAAGGGAGGAGTAGCAATTTTAGATGGTGGTAAAGCATTTGATATAATTGGAAAAAGAAGAATTCTAAATTTCGATAGACAAACAAATAGCGAAGAATCTACAATATCACTACAAATCCTCAATTCGAGTGACAAGTCAATAAAGGTAAAAGCAGTAGAAAATATTTTTGGAGATTGGGTTATTAAAGAATCTTCTTCAATGTATATTAAAGAAGATGCATCTACTATATATTTTCCATTAGAAATTGAACCTGGCCAATCTGAACTTATAACATACACCTACAAAAAAGAATGGAAGTAATGTCTTTTGAGCGAAGCTTTACAAAATTCTAATACGTTAGATACTCCAATACAATTTATAAAGGGCGTAGGCCCAAAAAGGGCCGAAGTACTTCATTCATTAGGTATATCCACAATAAAAGATCTGCTTTACTATTTTCCAAGAAAGTATGTTGATAGAACATCACTTTCTACAATTGGATCAATTCAGGAAGGTGATGAGGTAAATTTGGTTGGAAGAGTTAAATCAGTCAATCTAAGAAGGATGAAAAAAGGAAATTTTGTTACAGCCAACGTAGCAGATCATACAGGTTCAATACGATTAATGTGGTTTAACGCTGCTGATTACATTCATCAATCTTTAAAAGTTGGTGATTTACTTACAATGCATGGTAAAGTTGCAGCATATAAAGGAAGTCATCAGATTGTTCATCCAGAATATGATAAACTAAATGCCAATGAAATCTCTTTAACAACTGGGTTTATTATTCCTGTTTATCCTCTAACAGATGATTTAAAAAAATCAGGGTTAGAAAACAGGAATCTAAGAAAAATCATTTACCTCGCTTTACAATCTGTTGAAAATATAAATGATCACTTTGACAGTGATTTAAGAGAGCAATTCGATATTCAAGATTTAAATACAGCATTGCGAAACATTCATTATCCAAAAGACTTTATGTCTTTAGAAAAATCAGTTCATCGTTTAAAATATGATGAACACTTTTTCTTGCAGTTACTGTTGGCTAAAAGAAAAAGTAAAATTAAAGAAAATAAATATGATTCTATAAAATTCAAGACAAAAAGTTATAATAAGATTTTAAAAAATTTACATTTTGAATTAACGGGTAGCCAGCAACTATCCTTACGAGAAATAGTTGACGATTTTCTTTCCGAAAATCCAATGAATAGAATGATTCAGGGTGATGTTGGTTGTGGTAAAACAATAGTATCAATTCTTGCTTCTGCAATTGTAGTTGATAATAACTATCAGGTAGCCATTATGGCCCCTACAGATCTTTTATCCAAGCAATTATTTAAAAATTTTAAATCTCAATTTGAATCAATAGGCATAGAATGTACTTTATTAGTTGGAAGTTTAAAGCCAAAAGAAAAAAATAAGGTTCTTGATAAGATTAAATCAGGTAAATCCAATATTATTATAGGAACGCATGCTTTATTTCAAAAAGATGTTATTTTTAATAATTTAGGTTTTGTTGTTATTGACGAGCAACACCGATTTGGAGTTAATCAAAGACAGAAGCTATTATCAAAATCTAATAATCCAAATCTTATGGCTATGACAGCTACTCCAATACCTAGAACATTAGCTATAACATATAATGGCGATATGGATTTATCAATCATTGATGAATTACCTAAAAATAGAGCAGATATTCACACTTCGTTTATTGAAAAAGAAAATCTATCTACTGCTTTTAATTTTATTAGGGAAAAAGTTGAAGATGGTGGACAAACAATTATAGTCTATCCTTTGATTAATGAAAGTGAGAAACAAGATTTATCTGCAGCTGTTGAATCATACGAATACTTAAGGGATAACATATTTCCTGATTTAACTGTGGGTTTAATGCATGGAAAATTAGAAGATGAAAATAAAAATCTTGAAATGAAGAACTTTATGAAAGGTGAGATAGATATATTAGTATCAACAACAGTAGTTGAAGTTGGTATTGATAATCCTAATGTTAATGTAATGCTTATTAATAATTCAGAGCGATTTGGGTTGAGTCAATTACATCAGTTACGTGGACGAGTAGGTAGAGGAACTATGGAAAGTTATTGTCTATTATGTAGCGATAGTGAATCACCAAAAACAAAAGAAAGATTAAGTATCATTGTCAATTCAAGAAATGGATTTGAAATTGCGGATGAAGATTTAAAATTAAGAGGTCCTGGAGAATTTTTTGGCGAAAAGCAAAGTGGTTTCGTAAAATTTAAAATTGCTGACTTAATTACAGATGGTCCCATTATACGAGATGCTAGAATGAAAGCTTTCGAAATTATAAAGAATGATGCAAATTTGAGCCAAGAAAATCATTCTTTCATCAAACAGAAGTTTGATAATGAATATTTAAAGTTATTTTTAAAAACAACAGTAAACTGAGGAATAAATGAAAGAAAAACCAACAGAAAAACAATTATTTGACGCTTTAATATCTCAAACAGCATATGGAATTTGGGTCTCATTAGGCAAACTACAGAACCCGGTCAGTGGAGAAACTTCTATTGATCTTACACAAGCATCTATTCAAATAGATATGTTAGATATGATAAATAATAAAATGCATGCTAGTCTTACTGATGAAGAAAGAGAATATATCGATAAGGTGTTGGCTGAAGCGAAAATGAATTATCTTGAAGTTGAAAAAAATGAAGATACTAAAGATAATTCAGAAGAAGAAAATAAAGAAGAACCTAAAGCATAACTTTGAGTTTTTTCACTAACTATAGCAAAAAACTAGAAAACCTAATTGCCGCAGTTATTTTTTTAATAACTTTTGCAGTTTATTTTACAACAATGGCTCCTACAGTATCATTTTGGGATACAGGAGAATTCATTGCCACTTCGCATATTTTAGGAGTTCCTCATCCACCTGGGAGTCCTTTATTTTTATTAGTTGGTAAATTCTTTAGCTTAATACCTTTGAGTAGTGATATTGCTTTCAGGGTGAATATATTTTCTCCAATCATAAGTGCTCTTACTATTAGCCTCCTGTTTCTAATTTGTAATGAGTTTATTGATAGAGTGGATCCCAATGATGATAATAGATTTTTCAAAATGTGGTCCTCTTTAACAGCTTCTTTAACTTTTGCATTTACTCATAGTCATTGGTTTAATGCTGTTGAAACAGAGGTGTATGCATTTAGCGGCTTTATGACGGCTTTAGTTGTCTACTTAATAATGTTATGGTCTAAGAAAATTGATGACTCAAGTCATGTCGTTTATTTAATGCTGATAAGCTATATAATTGGATTAGCAACAGGTCTTCATTTACTTAATTTGTTAACTATACCATTTATTGGTTTAATAATATATCATACAATAGGAAAATTAAGTACTCAGAGCTTATTTCTCACTTTATCACTATCAATAATTATTTTTTTTGGGATTCAAAGTTTTATTATTCAAGGTTTACCACAAATTACTTTATCAATAGGTCTTACGGGTCTTATTTGTTTAATTCTTTTGTTGTTTATTCTTGCTGGATATTCTATCCAAAAAAATAAAGCATTGTCGTCTATATTTTTGTCGTGTGTATTATTAATAATTATTGGTTATTCAACTTATTTTGCAATTTTTATTAGATCAGGTCAAGATCCTAATATTGATGAAAACAATCCTGAAACTGTTGAAGAAGCAATTTCTTATCTAAATAGAGATCAGTATGGTCAAATGACCATTTTACCTAGAAAATTTGATAATCTTCCTTCAAAAATATCTATTGTTGGTTCTCCTAATAGCAATCGAGAGTTTTCGTTTGAACAGGAAATAGATTATATGTTATATGATATACCTTCTCAAGCAAACTTTCTATGGAATTATCAAATTAAAAAAATGTATATCAGATATTTTTTATGGCAATTTGCTGGGAAGGGAGGAAGCGATGATCCCTTCGTTGCAAATGTTGGGGCTACTTCAAGTGAAGACGGTGTAGATTGGAGACAGTTTGGATTACCAATTGCACTAATTATGGGTCTAATTGGTTTTGGATATCATTTTAGAAAAAACAAAAAAGATGCATTTTCACTGTTAGTATTATTCTTAATGACTGGTGTTGCAATTATTTTTTATTTAAATCAAGATGCACCACAACCAAGAGAAAGAGATTACGCATATGTAGCAAGTTTTATGACATTTTCTATTTGGATTGGTTTAGGCGTTTACGCATTTATTAATTTCATTACAGAATCCTTATTAGAAAAGTCAATCAAACTAAAATCTTCATATTTCATGATTGTTTTATTTATTCTTTTTATGCCAACTCGAATGTTAATTGCAAATTATCATGAACATGATAGGACTGGTAATTACATTGCTTGGGATATGGCATATAATATGTTACAAACATGCGAACCAAACTCAATTCTTTTTACAAACGGTGATAATGACACGTTTCCATTATGGTATTTACAGGAAGTTGAGAAAATTAGAACAGATGTTGTAGTTGCTAATCTTAGTCTACTTAATACACCATGGTATGTAGATCAATTAAAAGAACGTTATAAAGAAAAGCCTTTTATTAAAATGAGTAATCAAGAAATTCAAAATCTTGATTTTAAAAGATGGGAATCAAAAACTATTTCAATAAATGCTCCCAAAGATAAGAACAATGAATTAGGTAAAATTGAGTGGGAGCTCAAGCCAACATATTTAGATGTTGCATTAAGAATTCAAGATCTAATGGTTTTAAGAATAATTAATGATAATAACTGGCAAAGACCAATTTATTTTGGGGTAACTGTTTCTCCAACTAGCATGTTAAATCTTGATGACTACTTGCAAATGGAAGGTTTGGCCTACCGATTGGTAAATAATTCAAACGAAGTCATCAATAAAAATAAAATGTCTGATAATCTTTTAAAATTTATTGGGGAAGATTCATGGTTTTTGGACTATGACTTAAATAAAAACAATACTGTTAATAAATCTTTTTCCAAAAATTATCAAAGAGGATACATTTACAGAAATTTAGCGAATGAAGATGTTTATGTAGATCCTCAATTAGGAAGGTTAGTTCAAAATTATAGAACTGGCTTTGTAAGATTATCTATTTCTCATTACTTGGATAAGAATTTACAAAAAGCAGAATCAACCCTTTTGAGAATGGAAGAAATAATGCCAAGCAGTGTTATACCAATACCTTCAAAACAGCTTCAATATCAAATTGTACAAGTATACAATGGTGTTGGAAACAAAATTAAAACAAAATACCATTTGAAAGAGTTAGTACAGCGTAATGATTTAGACCTTGAAGATTATTTGTTGTATGGGAAAACATTTATTCAGTTGCTGGAAGATTATGATGAGTCAAAAGTTATTTTTGAAACAATTTATAATAATTACAACTTAATTGAACAATCAATAAAGAGAAGAGGTTTTACCGCAACAAAAATAACTACAAATGAATGGCAAGAATGGCAACAATCCTTATCAGAAATTGTATACCTACTGTATTTAAGTTATAAAAATCTTGAAATGTATGATGAAGCTAAAATATTATTAAATAATTGGATAGAAAAGAATCCTTCAGATGACAATGCACAGGGATTGCTTGATGAAATTTTGCAACTAGAGTCATCGTAATGAAATTATCAATAATTATTCCTCATCATAACGGAGAAGAACTTCTTTATAATTGCCTTCAATCACTATTAAATCATATTTCAATTCAAGATTTTGAAATAATTGTTGTTGATAATGGCTCAACAGATAATTCTGCTGTTAAAGCTAAGGAAAAATTCCCATCAATAAATCTACTTACATCAAAAACAAATCTTGGTTACAGTGGAGGTTGTAATTTTGGTGCAAAAAATGCCAAAGGTGAGTATATCATTTTTTTAAATAATGATACTCTTCATACAAAAAATTGGATTGAAGAGCTTATTAGTTTTCTTGATAAAAATCCTCAAGCTGGAGCTGCCCAGCCTAAAATTTTAAATGCTATAAAAAAAGATACATTTGATTATGCAGGTGGAGCTGGTGGATATATTGATAAGTATTGTTTTCCATTTGTTAGAGGAAGAATATTTAATTCCCTTGAAAAAGACAGCAAGCAGTATGATGATATAAAAAAAATTTTTTGGGCTTCAGGGGCTGCATTTATTATTAGATCAGAGCTATTACAACAGTTAAACTATTTTGATAATATTTACTTTGCATACATGGAGGAAATTGATTTATGTTGGCGACTGCAAGCTTTAGGTTTAGGTGTATGGAATGTACCATCTTCAATGATTTATCATTATGGTAAACAAACAATTAAAGAAAATACTTTTAAATCGCATTATTTAAATCATAGAAACTCATGGATTTTATTTCTAAAAAATTCAGCAACTTTCGAAAAGGGACTCTTAATTATAAAACGTTTTATGCTCGATATAATGGCTGCAGTTTATTCTATTTTAACATTAGATATTAATAGATTCTTTGCAATTTTTGCTTCACAATTATGGTTAGCATGTAATTTGAAAACTTTACTTAATATTAGGTTAGGAAATCACTTAAGACATCATAGGCTAGATTTAATTTATCAAAGAAGTATTGCGATTGATTATTTTTTTAAAAGAAAGAAGATATTTAATCAAATATTTGAATAAAAATCTTTATAAATATTAGACCTTTGAGAATCTAAATATTGCATTTTTGATAACATTTCTTTTTGACCTAGCTTTTCCATTATTTCACCAATTTTAGGTCCATGATATTTCATAAACATATTAGTATAATTTTCTTGGGAATAGTTATTATAGATTTCATTTAGATTTTTAATTAAATCATTAAGAACAGCAATACAATCATCGATATTACCATTATCAAAAAGTTCATAAGCTAAATATGTAGAAAATCTTAGCTTTCTTAAGCCTCCATTATCTGTTAAAAGATTAATTAATAGTAAACGTTGCTCCCATCCTCTTGAAAAATTTGAAGCACTTGCACGAACAGCTATGCTTCGTGCTTTTTCATAATGTTGACTTCCACCTAATGAACTCCAAGTATCTAACTCTGCTCCTAAAATTATATTCCCATAGAATCCAAGGAGACTAGATAGCGGATCATAATAAACACTATCGTAATAAAGAGAAGAATTTTGACTAAGCGAAAACTGAGATCCTTTATCAAAAAAGTGTAAATCCATATTATTGCTAAATAATGATTGAATTAGAAAAGATTCCGAGCTACCTGTATTTGCATTCCCTTCAAAAATAATTTGAATATTTAATTTTAATTCTAGATCTCGATATTCATCATTCCAAACAGTGTCTACATAAAATCTTTGCATGGCACTTTTTAAATTAAATAGTGATGATTTTTCATCATCTCTAAGCAGTCTATCATCAAAAGTAATGGAAGCTTCTTTGAACTGAGCGTTTAATTTGCTTACTAAAATTATTATAAAAGCATATTTAAAGATTTTTATTGGAGAGATAATTTTAATTAGTTTTCTTGTCATTATAGACCCATATATTTTTTAATTTACAAAATGACATTAATTAAAGACATAATTAACCAAAATAAGAGATTGGCAAATATTTCTAAAGCTATATCTGAATTAAGCGATGAAACTAAGATAAATGCTTTTTTAGTAGGTGGTTGTGTTAGAGATTTAATGCTAAATCCATTAGAAGAGGCAATAGATGTAGATATAATGGTTGAAGGAAACGGAATTGATTTCGCTAAAAAGTTAGCAGAAAAAATTAATGTTCCAAAAATCGTTCCCTTTGAAAAATTTGCAACAGCTAAAATTCCTTATAGCGAGTTTGAAATTGAGGTAGCTTCAGCAAGGCTAGAAAAGTATGAAGAATCATCTAGAAACCCTTCTGAGGTTGTAATATCCAAGATTGAGGATGATTTATTAAGAAGAGATTTTACAGTCAATGCAATGGCTGTATCATTAAATAAAGATAATTTCGGTGAATTTTTTGATCCATTTAATGGTATGGAGGATCTTAGTAATAAAATTTTGAGAACACCTCTTGATTCGGATACAACATTTTCAGATGATCCTTTAAGAATGATGAGAGCAGCATATTTTTCATCAAAATTATCTTTGGAAATAGATTCAATTTGCTTGAAGTCAATTAAAAAAAATGCACATAGAATCGCGATTGTTTCACAAGAAAGAAAAACAAATGAATTATTCAAAATTCTAGGAACCAAAAAGCCTTCTATTGGACTAAATATTTTGCAAGAGTCAGGTTTAATGAACTTTGTGTTTCCTGAAATCGCAATAATGTATGGAATGGATCAATCAAATGAATATCATCACAAAGATATTTTCTATCATACGCTTGAGGTAGTTGATAATGCGGCACAATTATCTGATAAGCTTGATTTGAGATTAGCTGCATTGGTTCATGACATTGCTAAGCCTAAAACAAGAAGATTAAGCAAGTCCAAGGGGTATACATTTTATGGGCATGATGATGTAGGAGCAAGAATGTTAAAAGGCATATCTTCAAATATGAAATTTTCAAATTCTACTCGAGACTATATCACAAAACTAACAGCATTACATCTAAGACCAATAAGTTTAGCTAAAAAAGATGTTACTGATTCTGCAATTAGAAGATTAATTGTCGATGCTGGAGAAGAAATTGATGATCTAATGAAATTATGTAGAGCTGATATTACTACTAAAAATCCCAAAAATATCACAAAATATTTAGGAAATTTCGATAGAGTTGAAAAAAGAATGAGTGAAGTAATTGAAATAGATAAGCTAAAAGCATTTCAATCTCCAGTCAGAGGAGATGAAATTATGAAAATGTTTAATTTGGGTCCTGGTAAAGAAGTTGGAAAAATTAAAACTATGGTTGAAGACGCAATCATTAATGGTGAAATTAAGAATGATTATTCTTCCGCAATGTCATTTTTAGACCAGATTAAACAACAAAAAAAATAGCTTTGCTTTACAATATGTAAATTATACTTTACATGTCATTCAATGATGATGATTATTGGGATAAAAAATGGAAACTTTTCGACGTATATTACGTCTATAAAGTACCGAGGAAAAAAATGAAGATAAAAATACTACTTGTACTTTTTTTAAGTACTGCTGGCGCTCAAACCTTAAGTGTTGATGAAGCAGTAAGAATTGCATTAGAAAATAAGTCTGCTATAACTAATGCAGAAAAAGATGTGAGAATTGCTCAGTTAAGCAGAAACTCATCTGCTGCATTGTTATTACCGTCAATAAGTGCTAGTAACTCATACCGAGAATCAACCTATGGAAACTCTATTATACAAGGATCAGAATCATTTTCTGGAGGTGTTAACTTATCTCAAAGTTTATTTAATTTTGGAGGAAAAGTTAATTCTGTTCGTCAAAGCGATAATTCTTATCAAATCACTAAAATTCAGAAAAGAGAAACAACATCTAGNATAATTTTAAATGTATATACATTTTATTATCAACATTTAAAAGATTCAGAATTGTATGAAATTGCTAAAGAAGATTTAAACCTATCAAAAAGACAACTTGATTTGGTTAAACAACGATTTGATCTTGGGGCTGTCAGCAAAACAGACTATTTGAAAGCTACTGTGAGATATGGTTCTGCTAAATCGACCTTACTTACAAGAGAGCTTAGTTTTAATAACTCTTTTAAAAATCTAAGAAATAGCATGGGTCTTATTGGTACAGATACTAAGATAAGTCTACCTCAAAAAGTAGAAATTAACTTAATAATACCTTCATTTGATGAAGCGTATCAGTTAATGCTTTCGAATAGCCCAAGTTTAAATATTTTAGATAGAAGAGTTACCTCTGCAAAGATTGGCGTGAAACAGTCATGGGCATCAAGTTTACCTAGTTTAAGCATGAGCCTTGGTTATAATGCTACATCAAGCGATCAAATTACTAAGCAATATTTTGAGGATAATTACATTAAAAGTGCAAATTTAACTTTAAGCATACCTCTTTTTAGTGGTTTCAGAAAAAGGAACGACATTAAAATTTCAAAATTACAGTTATCTCAAAGTGAAGCTTCACTCGGCACTGCCAAAAAAGATGCTGAGGTTGAACTTTATTCTTCATTAAACCGATTAAATAATTACGAAGAGTTAATTCCTATTCAACAAGAAATTTTATTATCAGCAGAAGAGGATTTGAAATTGGCTGAACAAAAATATGAGCTGGGATCAGCAGATATTCTTGAGTTGCTTGATGCTCAATTAGCAGTTATTCAAGCCAGCTCTTCATTAGTTACAACTAAGTATGATGCAGCAATTCAAATGGCAACACTAGATAATATTATTGGAACTTTAGACAGAAAATATAAATAAGGAGTATTTGTGAAAAATTTAATTGATAAAATTATGCAACATAAAATGAAAATTTTAGGACTTGTAATTGTTGTTCTAGGGTTATCATTCTTTAATGGAAATAATGATGATGGAACATTAGAAGTTTCAGTACAAAAAGTTTCGACCAAAGATCTTTCCAGTAAAGTAGTAGCCGATGGAGTTTTAACTCCTGAAACAGAAGTTAAACTTAGCGCAAACAGTACCACTTATATTACTGAAATTGCGGTAAAGGAAGGAGACTTTGTTAAAAAAGGTGACTTCTTGATGTCATTAGATGATCGTCAACAAAAAGCTGCTACTGAAGCTTCAAGAGCAAGTCTTGAGGCAGCAAAAGTACAACTTGAACAAAGAAAAGCTCAGCAAGAAAGACAATCAAAACTTTATGCTCAAGGACTTATATCTGATCAAGAAATGGAAACTACTAATTCCTCATATGCATCAGCACTTAGTGCTTACAATGGTGCTCAATCTAGATTAATTCAAGANGAAGATGCATTGTCCAAGCTAAGATTAATTGCTCCNCAAGATGGAACTATTACTTTTATTGACGGTGAAGTAGGAGATTTGGCTCAAGGTGGTATGTTTAGCCCAACTGTTTTGATGAAATTGTCTGATTTATCAAAAATGGAAGTTTATGTTAACGTAAATGAAAATGATATTGCTGATATAACATTAAATGATTCAGCTTTAATTCAGGTAGACGCATATAAAAACAAAAAATTTAAAGGTATTGTAAAAGAAGTCGCATATGCTGCTACTACATCAAGTGGAGGCTCATCTCAACAAGTAACTAATTTTCAAGTAAAAGTTCAAATGTTGGAAGTAGTTGACGGTATGAGACCAGGTATGAGTGCTACTGTTGATATAATAACTGAGGAAAGATTAGGAGTTATTACTATTCCAATTCAGGCATTGACTACTCCAAGACCAGGAAAAAGTGCTGAAAAGAAATCAGGATTCTCTGCTGAGGTTAGTGTTAACGGAGAATCGCAGTGGTCCAGTAGAAAGCAATTTGGAGATAAAAAAACTAAATCAACTGTTGTTTTTGTTTTAAACGATGATAATACTGTTGAACAACGCATTGTTGAAACAGGCATTGTTGGAGATAGAGATTACGAAATTATTTCTGGTTTAGAAGTTGATGAGAAAATTGTTACAGGTAGTTTTATTGCCATTAGTCGAGAATTATATGATGGAGCAGTTGTTAAAGTAAAAGAAAATTCTAGACCAAATCGTAATCGTGGCTAAGTCCAANAAAGAAATTATATCCATTAAGTCTGTATCCAAGATTTACAACNTAGGTGAAACGGTTGTTAAGGCTTTAGATAATGTATCATTAAGCATATATGATAATGATTATATTTCTATTATGGGACCTTCAGGTTCTGGGAAATCAACATTAATGAATATCATTGGATGTTTAGATGTACCTACAAAAGGGAAATACAAATTTAAAAATGAGTTGATTTCTGAAATGGATGATAACCAACTTGCAAATATCAGAAATGAAAAAATTGGTTTCGTTTTTCAAACTTTTAATCTTCTTCCCAAACTTAATGCCATGCAAAATGTTGAGGTCCCCTTGATTTATTCTTCGCTCGGAAGAAAAGAAAGGCTAGAACGTGCAGAAGAGGCATTAGATATTGTAGGATTACAAGATAGAATGACTCACAAGCCTAATGAATTGTCTGGAGGACAAAGACAAAGAGTTGCAATTGCNAGAGCATTAGTAAACAAACCTTCAATCATTTTAGCTGATGAACCCACAGGTAATTTAGATTCTAAAAGTGGTAATGAAATCTTGAAGTTTTTTTCAAAACTGCATAAGGGTGGAAATACAATTATTATGGTAACTCATGAAGAGTCTGTAGCTAAGCTTTCTAAAAGACGTATTGATATTTTTGATGGGAAAATTGTTAGAGATGAATAATTTTTTTAAAAATATTATCATTGGTTTATTTTCTGTTAGATCAAATCTCACCAGAGTTATTTTAACCGCTTCAGGTTTAACAATAGGTATTTTCACCGTAAGTATAGTTTCTGCAGCAGTTTCGAGTATTGATAAAGAATTTGCTAAATCAATGGATTATTATGGAAATGATAAAGTATATGTTGGAACATGGCCGTGGTCTTTTGATTTTGATTGGTGGAAATATAGAAATCGTCCAAAAATTGAAGAATCATCTCTTGAGTACATTACCCAATACAGTGAATACATTACAGATGTAAGTATTAAAAAAAATACTTGGACTCGGGCAACATACGGTAATAAAGCCTCATGGTTGCAATTGAATGGAGTATACCCAAGTTATCAAGATATGTTAAGTGGTACTAAAATTGAAAATGGAAGATTTTTCTCGCAAAATGAGTGGGATCTTCAAAGAAGAGTTATCATTGTTGGAGGTACTGTAAGAGAAGGTTTTTTTCAAGGTAAAGACCCTATTGGTAAAAAAATAAGATTGAATAATGTTACTTTTGAAATAATTGGTGAATTGAAAAAACAAGGAATTGGAATGGTTCCAGGAGGAACATTAGATAACTTAGTAATTTTGCCCTCAACTACATTTGAAAGAATTCTCACAAGATGGGGTTACGACGAACTGGTTTTACAAACCAATCCTCAGGATATTCCTTTAGCAAAAGAAGAAGTTGGAATGATTATGCGTGTCGCCAGAAAAATTCCTCCAGGCGATGATGATAATTTTGCTGTTAATTCAGCTGATGCATACATGGAACAATTTAATACTATGAAAAGCGCTATAGCTGGAATGGGATTTTTAGTTACAGGAATTTCTTTGGTAGTCTCTGCAATTGGTATTATGAACGTAATGTTTGTATCAGTTAGAGAACGAACAAGAGAGATTGGCCTTAGAAAAGCAATGGGAGCAACCAATTTTAATATATTAACTCAATTTTTAAGTGAAGCAGTAGCTATTGCAATCATTGGAGGATCAGTTGGAATTGCACTCATTCGATTAACAGTTTTTGGACTCGCTTCTTTTCCTATACCAAACTTTAATGGCGCAACATTACCAATAAGTTTTGACTTATTGCTTGTATTTTACACTTTTACTGTGTGTGTTTTCATTGGTGTTTTAGCAGGTTTGATTCCAGCTAGAACAGCAGCAAATCTAAATCCTATTGATGCCTTAAGAGATGAATAGAATAATAAATTATTTAGTCGATGCTATCGGTGGAGTACTTTTTTATTTTGGTCAAACGAAATTAAGAACTGCATTAACTCTGATGGGTATTACTGTGGGAGTTTCTTCTATCATTGCAATTATGACAGTTTTAGAAACTTTTGAACAATCAACTGAATCGTTAGTCGCAGATATGAAAACCAACATATTTTACATTACTAAAGATAATCCAGTCCAAGTACAATTTGGTAATGATGCAGGATGGGGTAAAAGAAAAATACCAAGAATTACATGGGATGAATATGAGCAATTAAAACGAAATCTTACTCTAGTAACTAACATGGCTGCTACAACCACAGAAGAACCAAGCGATAGAACAATCTCTGTTGGAAAAGAAGAATTGAAAAGTAGACTTGCAAGTTTTTGGGGTTCTGATGGCGATGTACTATCCGTTTCAAAATATGATATCCTTAATGGAAGAAATATTCAAGATGTTGATATAGAAAATGCTAGTAGGGTTGCTATNGTAGGATATTATATTAAAGAGCAACTTTTTCCATATTCAAATCCAGTGGGACAAAATATAGAAATTGACAATATACCTTTTGAAATAATCGCTTTAACTGAACCAAAAGGTGAATTGTTAGGTCAAAATATGGATAGTATGATTGGCATTCCTATCAGTACATATTTAAAATACTATGGGGGAAAAGGATGGAGAGGAAGGCCTGATCTTCAACTTATTTTAGAAGCAGAATCCATGGATACTTTAGAAGATGCAACTGATGAAGCTATTGGAGTATTTAGAGCAATAAGGAAAATTCCCCCAGGTGAACCAAATAACTTCTATATTGCAACTAATGACCAATTAATGGACACATTTGGCAGCTTTACATCATCTATTAAAATTTTTGTTGGTCTGGTAGCAGGTATTTCTTTAATTGTCGCTGGAATTGGAATTGCTAATATTATGCTAGTTTCTTTAACAGAAAGAATCAAAGAGATTGGTATTAGAAAAGCTTTAGGTGCAAGGAGAGTAGATATTTTCCTACAATTTTTAATTGAAGCAATTTTAATTTCTATTCTTGGTGGAATTGTGGGGATTATTTTAGGCTTATCTTTTGGTAATGTAGTAGCTATCTTTCTTGAACAAGACCCAGTAATACCATATGAATGGGTTTTTTATAGTTTACAAATTTGTGCTTCTATGGGAATAATATTTGGCCTCTACCCAGCAATTAAAGCATCAAAGCTGAATCCAATTGATTCAATGAGATACGACTAAGTCTTATGGCCTTTTTCTTGATGAAGTCTTTGTTATCATCTAAATTGTCAAAATAATTTATGTCTAAAAAAAATAAAATTTCAGAACAAGAAGTAAAGAAGATTGCTGAATTATCAAGATTATCTTTAACAAACGAAGAGCTTAGAAAACGTACTGAAGATATGAATAATATTCTTGATTATATGGATACATTGAACGAGATAGATACTGAAAATGTTGAAGAGCTGTATAATGTCCATGATATGAATAACTCCTTAAGAGAGGACAATTATGAGTCTTCGTTAGATAAAAGAGATGTATTAGCAAATAGTCCAAATTCTAATTCTGATTATATTGAAGTTCCCTTAACTGTAAAAAAGGAAAGCCAGTGATTCTTGGCGTTATTCCTGCAAGACTAAATTCCACTCGATTCCCCAGAAAAGTCATCTTTCCCCTGAAAGGTAAACCAATTATCGAACATGTCTATGAGAAAGCTCTTCAATCAAACCTTTTAAACCAAGTAATTGTTGCTGTGGATTCTGAAGAAACTAAAAATGTAATTAATTGTCAAAATATAATAATGACATCAAATAAACATCAATCTGGTACTGATCGTGTAGCTGAGGTTGCTAATAACTTTAATTGTGATGTTGTTGTCAATATTCAAGGTGATGAACCTGGAATAGATCCACTTTTGATTGATAAACTTATTCAACTATTTGAAGACCCGGATGTTGAAATGGCTTCAATTGCATCCACTGACTTGAAAGAAGATGATTTAAATAATGATAATGTAGTGAAGGTTAATTTAGATAAAGAAAATAATGCTATCTCCTTTATAAGAAATAATTTAAATCCTGAATCAACTTATTACAGNCATATCGGTATTTATGCATATAGGAAAAATACTTTAAATTTATTCACTTCACTTTCTCAATCTGACAATGAAAAAAATCANAGATTAGAACAATTAAGAGCATTAGATAATAATATTGCAATTAAACTATTAATTAGTGATTTTAGCCATAGAAGTATTGACGTAAAAGAAGACTTAAAAAACTATGAAAACTAAATTCATCTTTGTTCTTGGGGGTGTAATGTCCGGTTTAGGAAAAGGGATTTCTGCCTCTTCTATTGGTTATCTTTTAAAAAGTGCAGGTTTAAAAGTTAATATTCTAAAACTTGATCCCTATTTAAATGTAGATCCTGGCACAATGAATCCATATCAACACGGAGAAGTATTTGTTTTGGATGATGGTTCAGAGACAGATTTAGATTTAGGTCATTATGAAAGATTTATTGGTGAGAATATGTCTAGTAAGAATAATGCAACTGCTGGACAAATTTATAGTACAGTGTTGGATAAGGAACGTTCAGGGAGTTATTTAGGAGAAACTGTTCAGGTAATTCCTCATATAACTGATGAAATCAAAAATAGGATGAATGCATTAACTGATTCTAAAAAATATGATATTGTAATTTGTGAGGTAGGAGGAACAGTTGGTGATATAGAAAGTTTACCATTTCTAGAGGCTATTCGTCAACTTTCTTTAGAAGTTGGTTATCATAATTCTTTAATCATTCATTTAACATTACTACCATTTATTGATGCAAGCGGCGAACTTAAAACAAAGCCAACTCAACATTCTGTAATGAAATTAAGAGAAATTGGTCTCTCGCCAGATTTTATATTTTGTAGAACTCAAAATGAGATAAGCCAAGAAATAAAAGAAAAATTAGCTTTATTTTGTAATGTAAAGCCTGAGCACGTTATTGAAAATAAAGATGTATCTAGTATTTATGAGGTCCCACTTCTTCTTGAAAATCAAAATATTACTAAAATGATTTGTGANCGTTTAGGATTAAAAAATAAACCATCAATTAAACAGCTACAAAACTTTATCAGGACTTACAAAAACCCAGATAGTGAAATTAAAATTGCTATGTGCGGTAAGTATACTGAATTACATGATGCTTATAAGAGTATTACAGAATCATTCATTCATGCTGGCGTTGAAAATAATACAAAGATCAAAGTTATATGGGTTAATACTGAAAAAATCAAAAATGACAAAGATGCAGAAAAATCCTTTCAAGGTATTGATGGTATTCTACTACCTGGAGGGTTTGGATCTAGAGGTGCTGAAGGAAAAATTTTAACTTCAAAATTTGCAAGAGAAAATAACATTCCTTTTCTTGGAATATGCTTAGGATTACAGTGTGCTGTTATTGACTATGCGCGAAATGTTTGCAAAATAGATGATGCTAACAGTTCTGAATTTAAACCAAAATCTAAAAACAAGGTTATTGATCTCATGGAATCCCAACGTGCAATTCAGTTGAAGGGAGGAACAATGCGATTAGGCTCCTATGATTGTGAAATTTCAACAGGTACTAAAGCATATTCTATTTATCGTAAAAAGACTATTAGTGAAAGACATAGACATAGATTTGAAGTAAATAATAAATATGTCTCCAAAATGAAAAAAAATGGTTTAATTTTCTCAGGTATGAATAAAAAATTAGGAGTGGTAGAAATAATTGAATTAAAAAATCATCCATGGTTTATTGGATGTCAATTTCACCCAGAATTAAAAAGTAGAGTTGATAAAGCACATCCTCTTTTTAGAGAGTTTGTAAAAGCTTCACTTAAAAATAGTAAGAATTAAATATGAATAAAGTAAAGCTAGATAAAATTATTTTTGGAGATAGTGCTATACCTTTCATTGGTGGTCCATGTGTGATTGAAAGCAGAGATCATTGTTTAGGCATTGCTGAAAAAATAACTGAAATTACATCAAAGCTAAATATCCCATTTATTTTCAAGAGCTCTTTCGATAAAGCTAACAGGACATCTATTTCATCCTTTAGAGGAGATGGGTTAGATACTGGTTTAAGGATTTTAGAAGAAATAAAAAATAACTTTAATATTCCGGTTACTACAGATATTCATTTACCTGAACACGCCAATGCAGTGTGCGATGTAGTAGATATCATTCAAATTCCAGCATTTCTTTGTAGGCAAACTGATTTATTAGTTGAAGCAGCTAAAACTGGTAAGGTAGTGAATGTTAAAAAAGGACAGTTTTTATCTCCTTACAAAGTAGAAAACATCATTAAAAAACTAGAAGAAAGTGGCAATAAAAATATTCTAATTACTGAAAGAGGAAATACTTTTGGTTATGATAGTTTAGTTACTGACTTAAAATCGATTCCCATAATGCAAGCATTTGGTTATCCTGTTATTTTTGATGCCACACATAGTGCACAAATACCTGGAAATCACGAATCAAAAACAGGTGGTAATAGGCAATTCATTCCAAACCAAACATTTGCTGCTGTTTCATCAGGTGCAGATGGCATTTTCATGGAAGTTCATGATGATGTAGACAATGCATTAAGTGATGCTAGTACACAATGGCCAATTGATAAATTAGAAAATATATTAACATCTATTATTGCTTTCAGAAAAACATACTTAGATCATGGATAAAAAATTAAAAGATTCACTTTCAAAAATTAAATTATTGATTTGTGACATTGATGGTGTTCTAACTGACGGATCATTTATTAAAAGTACTTCTGGTGAAGAATTAAGATCTTTTAATGCACTTGATGGTGTGGGTTTTGTAGTGCTCAGGTTATTAGATCTAAATGTTAAAACAGCATGGATTACAGGGAGGGAATCTCTTACAACAACTCAAAGAGCAGAAGAGCTTCAAATTGATGATGTATATAATGGAGTAATTCGAAAAATTGATGCATATAGCGAATTAAAAAAGAAATATGAATTATCAGATAGCGAAGTTTGCTTCATTGGGGATGACATTATTGATATACCGATCTTAGAAAAAGTTGGATTTGCCGTTACAGTGCCAAATGCTCCAAAGTATATATTTAATTATGCGCACTATACCACTGCAGTTGAGGGAGGTAAAGGCGCAGTAAGAGAAGTAATTGATTTACTCATTGAATCAAAAGGTGATTTTTCTGAACAATTAGATAAGTTACTTAGCGACCTAAGATGACATTTGACTTAATAAGAAAACTAATTTTTATATCGGTATTTTTTTCAATTTCATGTTCAAAAAATGACTTTACAGATAATTTTGAAAAAGATATTCATGACCAATTATCAACAAATGTTGAAATAACTTTAACAAAAAAAGGTAATGTAACTGCAAAAATTAAATCTGAAGTTCTAAAAAAAAATAATCAATCTCTTCAGTTAGAATTATTTGATAATGTGAATGTTGACTTATTTGATGAAAATTTTAAGCAAAAATCTTTAATCAAATCGCAATCTGCAATAGTAAATGAAAAAGAAAACAAAATAAAAGCTTATGGAAGCGTTGTGGTCATTTCGGACGATGGTAAAATACTTATGACTGATTCTTTGACATGGGATAATAACTCTGATAAAATTTATACAGATGCAAATCTTGAATTCATTACATCAGATTCAGATACTCTTTATGGAACTGGATTTAAATCAAATATAGACTTAACGAATTGGAATATTTTGCAACCTAGAGGAAGAATTAATAATGACTAAAGTATTAAAAGCAGAAAATCTAATTAAGAAATACGGAGATTTTTATGCCGTTAATGACATCGATTTAAATTTAAAAAAAGGTGAAGTTGTAGGTCTTTTAGGCCCAAATGGAGCTGGAAANACAACAACATTTTACATGATTACTGGAATGATAAGGCCTTCATCTGGCAAAATAATTTTTGGAGATAAAGATATAACAAAGTCTCCCATGTACAAAAGAGCTAGAATGGGAATTGGGTATTTAGCTCAGGAACCATCAATTTTTGGGAAACTAAGTGTTGAAGATAATTTGAAAATCGTTTTAGAAACAATCATTTCTAGCAAAGAAGAACAAAATAATCTAATTGATAAACTTTTGAATGAGTTCAATATTTCTCATATAAGAAATAATATGGGAGCTGGATTATCAGGCGGGGAAAGGCGTAGAGTTGAAATATGCCGTACTTTAGCCTTAAAGCCTGATTTTGTGTTATTAGATGAACCGTTTGCAGGTGTTGATCCAATAGCAGTTGAAGATATTCAACAGATGATTATATCTCTTAAACAGCAAAATATAGGAGTACTAATTACTGATCATAATGTGAGAGAGACACTTTCAATAACAGACAGGTCATATCTTCTTCACGGAGGAAAAATATTAAAATCAGGAGATGCTCAAACTCTAGCTAGCGATGAAGAAGTAAGAAGAATATACTTGGGTAAAAATTTTAAATTGGATCAATGAGTAAACTATCTACAAAGCTTAGACAAAAACAATCTATAGTTCCTCAACAAATTATAAAGTCTCAATTATTGGAGCTACCTATTGATGAGCTTGAAAAAGAGCTTGAAAATGAAATTCAAGTCAACCCGGTATTAGAAGAAAAAAGTATTGAAGAATCCAGAACAAATAATCAAATAGACCCGTTTCCAGATCAGAGTAGCTATGAATTATTTTTAGCAAATATACCAGAAAACAAAGATATCACTGATGATTTAATAATCCAAATTGATACATCAAATTTTGATGAAAAATCTAAATTAGTTGGAAAAGAAATAATTTTTAATTTGGATAAAAATGGATTTTTAGATATTGAGCTAGAGCTAATTGCAGATAACCACAATATTGATCTTCAAGAAATAGAACAAATTAGAAAAGAAATATTGAACCTTAATCCAGGTGGGATTGGAAGTAAAGATTTACAAGAATATTTAATTTTCCAAATTGGAGATTCTAATGCGCTATCAATCAATATAATTAAAAATTATTTTGATGAGTTTTTAAAACAAGATAAGAACAAAATTAAAGAATATACAAAGCGTACAGAAGAAGAAATTGATGAGGCTTTTACGATAATTTCAGATCAAAATTTTTCACCTATTCTTGATAATGATTTAGGCAATGAAAATGTTTTACCTGATGCGATAGTAAAGCAAAAAGACGATGAGTGGCTCATTCTCATGAATGATAGACTTTTAAATAAATATCAAATATCTCAAGACTATCTTAATGCTGCGATGAATTTTAATTCTTCAAAGGAAGAAAAATCTTTTTTAAAAAATCACATAAGTGCCGCCCAAAATATTTTGGATACGCTGAATTATAGATCTAATACACTTAAAGACGTTATAGAGCAAATTATATTAGTTCAGGGAGATTTTTTAAGTAATAAGAGTGAATTTTTAAATCCATTAAAATTTGAAGATATTGCAATAAAGATTGATAAGGATATTTCAAGCATAAGTAGAGTAGTCAAAAATAAATACATTGATACACCTATTGGATTGGTGAGCCTAAGAAGTTTATTTTCCAATGCTTTAATTAAAAAATCTGGAAAAGCGGCATCTACAAACGAGCTTAAAAAAGTGATTCTTGAAATAATAAATTCCGAGAACAAAAAATCTCCTCTAACTGATTCAGATATTGTAGAAAAATTGAATGATAGAGATTTTTTAGTAGCAAGAAGAACAGTTGCAAAATATAGAAAGCTATTAAGTGTTAAAAATGTAAATCAAAGGATAGAAAAATGAGTATTAAACATTGTATAAAAGTAGATGATTTTAGTAGAAATGAGATTTTAGATTTATTTCAATTAGCTTCTGAACTAAAATCTAAATACAGAAATAAAGAAAGTTACCAGCCATTCAAAGATCACTCCATGGCCATGATATTCGCAAAGCCTTCTGCAAGAACAAGAGTTTCATTTGAGACAGGTTTTGCTTGGATGGGTGGACATGCAATCTATTTAGCTCCACAAGATATTGGTTTGGGCACTCGTGAAAGCGCAGGTGACTTAGCTCAACTTTTTAGCAGATATAATGATATGATTATGGCAAGAGTGTATAGTCATAATGATATGTTAGAATTTGAAAAGCATGCTAGTGTTCCAGTTGTTAATGGTTTAACTGACTATAATCACCCATGTCAAATTCTTACTGATATGTTTACAATTTGGGAGCAAAAAAAAGATAATTTGAATGATTTGAAAATTACATATGTTGGTGATGGAAATAATATTGTCAATTCATGGATAAGATTAGCATCAGTTTTACCTTTCGAATTTACTTGTGTTTGCCCTAAAGGATATGAGCCTGATGCAGATACAATTTCATATTCTAATTCTAAGAATCTTTCTACAATAAATATCATACATGACCCGGTTCAGGGCGCAAAAGATGCTGATGTAATTTATACAGATGTTTGGGCATCAATGGGTCAAAAAGAGGAAGTTGATGAAAGAATAAAAATATTTTCACCTTTACAGGTAAATAAAGATTTAATACAGCATGCAAAGAAAGATTATATGTTCATGCATTGTTTACCAGCAGAAAGAGGTAGGGAGGTAACAGATGAAGTTATTGACTCCAATAATTCGATAGTATTTGAACAAGCCGAGAATAGACTTCATACTCAAAATGCAATTATGGTTACTCTTGCAAATAAAGTTTAATTATAAACTTTTGACAGATATTGAATCACCATCATATTTAGCATAATTGAATTGCTGATCACAACAATCATCAAGTATTATAAGTTGCTTTTGACCTTCATTAAAATTAAATGAATGATGATAGTGACCCATTATTACAATATCGCATCCTTCGTTCCACTTTGATCTTGAAAATTGAATTAATTCTGAATGAATTCTTTCAAGTTTTTTATGATTTACCTTATGAGAATCTTTTCTTTCATAAGAAATTCTTTTTGCAACATCTAATGCAAAACTTTTAGGTAGTAAAGAGTATAAAAAACGAAAAATATTACTTCTTAAAATAAATTTTAAAATTCTATAGCTTTTATCCCAAGATAAAATTCCGTCTCCATGTGTAACATATATTTTTTTACCACCTACAGATAAAATTTGATCAGTTAAAAAGGATTTTGTTGTGACTGATTGGAATTCTTTGCCAATCCAAAAATCATGATTACCTGCTATAAAATATACTTCTATCCCCTTTGCTCTTATATTTTTAATTAAAGAAAAAACCTCTTCAAAATAATTAGGATTATTTGTGTTGTATTCGAAGTAATAATCGAAAAAATCACCCATGATAAATATACTACCTCCTGAATTTTCGATTACATCAATAAATTGCTCTAGTTTTCTTATTTTTTGTTCATTTGATAATGAAGGAGTAGGAGAAAAATGATTATCTCCAAAAAAATAGATTGGTAATTGCATTGAAAAACTTAATCTTTTATAAAAATTGCATCAATGAATTAATAATTTAAAATTTTTGTCTTAAATTATANTATCTTTGATAATAAATTATTTGAAACTTTATCAGTTTTTATACTTATAAAATCATATGCGCACTTTACTAACTATATTAATATTTGCCAATTTTTTATTTCCACAGAGCTTTGGTCAAAATAAGGTTCAGTATGACTCTTTTGACTGGGAGTATATTGTTAGTCCTAACACTAATATATACTATTATGGTGATAATGAAGAGCTAGCTATTTTTACTTCAAAGGTTGCAGAGAGATCCATTGAACAAATTGGAAAACATTTAAGATGGAGAAGTGATAAACCCATTAAAATTATAGTGTATACCTCCCATAATGATTTTCAACAAACAAACGTAGTTAATGTTTATATGTCCGAGGGAATTGGTGGAGTAACTGAATTATACAAAAATAGAATTGTCATTCCTTTTGAAGGTTCTTACGAACAGTTTGAACATGTAATTCATCACGAATTAGTGCATGCTGCAATCAATCAATTAGTCTATGGAGGTAACGCTCAAGGACTTATTAGTGGAAGAATACGTGTTCAAGTTCCACTATGGGCAAATGAAGGTTTAGCAGAATTCTTGTCCGTTGATTGGGATACAAATTCAGATATGGTCTTAAGAGATTTAGCAATTGAGGATAGATTACCTTCGATTCCTGAACTTAACTACTCAATATTAGCATATAAAGGTGGACAGTCTGTATGGCAATATATCACTCAAAAATATGGAAGAGAAAAAGTTGGTGAGATTTTCCAGCAAATGAAAAGAGCACAAAATGACGAAAAAGGGTTTGAAAGTGCTTTGGGGGTAGACTATGAAAAACTTACTGATGATTGGCATGATTTTGTCAAAAGAGAATATTGGCCTGATTTAGTAAACAGAGAAAACTTTGATGATTTTTCAACAAAAATAACTGATAGAACGCAAACACGAAATTTTTATAATGTAAGTCCTTCATTTTCTCCAGATGGAAATACTATTGCATATTTTTCTGATCAAGATGGATATATGGATTTAATATTATATGAAGTTGATTCTGAAAAGCAAAAACAGCGCCTTATTAGAGGTAATACTACTCCAGATTTAGAAGAATTAAAGTGGTTGCAACCTGGAATTTCATGGTCTCCTGATGGTAAATCTATATCCTTTGCATCTAAGAGCGGGGAGCAAGATTCAATTATTATTGTTGATGTTAAAACAGGAAAATATGAGAAGATTCCAATAGATCTTGATGGAGTATTTACTACTTCATGGCACCCATTTGAAAATAAAATAGCTTTTATGGGACATAAGGATGATTCTAGTGATATATATATTGTTGACTTGAATTCTGATGAAATTACAAATATTACTAATGATATTTTTTCTGATTCATCTCCTAGTTGGTCACCAAATGGTAAAATAATTTATTTCACCTCAGACAGAGGAGATAATACCAATGCAAATAATATGTTTGACGTTGATTTTTCTCAAACTGATATTTTTCAATACAGTTTAGAATTGGACT